>Ga0182027_10000038_pt1 | contig 203211 bp, 165 predicted proteins | sample 712E1DmetaG_FD_121300 | JGI IMG/M metagenome (GOLD analysis project Ga0182027, IMG submission 121300) | Permafrost microbial communities from Stordalen Mire, Sweden - 712E1D metaG (Illumina Assembly) | ecosystem: Environmental > Terrestrial > Soil > Wetlands > Permafrost | place: Sweden...
AGAAATCCGCTGCTCTATCCAGTTGAGCTAAAGGCACAAAGAAAAATCGGGGTGACTGGATTCGAACCAGCGACATCTTGGTCCCAAACCAAGCGCTCTAGCCGGACTGAGCCACACCCCGAAGATTTCAAATCAATAAGTGATTTGTGGGTAAAATATACATTATCAGCATTTGGTGCGCTTGGTCTGTTCCCAGTGCTCGCGGAATGCACGGGCGTTTTGTTGGATCCATTCTTTGCAGATTTCATTCATGGAGCGGTCGAGAAGCGGATCATGCCCGATACGCTCACCAAGATACCACTTATATTTCTCGATTTCGTCGATTTCAGCCTTAATAGTTTCTTCCATCTCTTGTCCAGAGGCAGATCCGCTATTCTGGTCCATACTCGATTCTCACCGCTTAAATAATGACTCTTGTGACCCAGGCGCATAACTGCGTGCAACGGCATTTCAGCCTCAAAATAAAAAATAATATATAAAAAGCGTTGGAGAATAGAACAATTCGTTTCTTTTTGGCAAATAACAGTGCGGAAAGGCAACGGAAGAGACATCATCATAACGCTGACAAGTGACTGTCTATTTGTGACTCCTGTCAGAGCGCCCCCACCATTACGAAAGGTGCCTTTGCAGCATTTCGGAAAGCTCATCGACGGTGAACGGTTTGGAAATGCTTGCGACAAAGCCGTATTCAACGGGATTCTTCATCACGGAATTGTCAGCATATCCGCTCATGACAAAAACCGGCACCTTTGCGCCGGCATCCATCTTCCGGATCTCCGTAACAGCATCTATGCCGCCCATGGCGCCGGGAATGGTCAGGTCAAAAATCATCGCGGCGCAGCCACGGTGTGCCTTGACTTCGGCGACGTAGAAATCAATGGCGTCCCTGCCGTTACTTTTGCACACCGCGGCGTACCCGAGCGATTCGAGCATTTTGCCGACCGTGCTTCGAATGACTTCTTCGTCGTCCATGACAATGATCGTTCCGCTGCCCGCATGCGTGACAACAGCGTCAGTATTCGCGGCAACTGGTTCCGGAGACGCCGGCAGGTACACGTGAAAGCAGCTGCCGATGCCCTGCTCCGATTCCACCTCGATGCAGCCGCCGTGACGGTTGATGATCGAAAAGCACGTGGCGAGTCCGAGGCCGTGCCCCTTTGTTTTTGTCGAGAAGAACGGATCGAAAATCCGGGGCATGATGTCCTTGGGTATGCCGATGCCGAAATCCTTGATTGACACCTTTACATAATCGCCTGCGGCCAGGGGTGGATGCCCTTTGTCTCCAAAAGAAACATTTGTTGCCGCTATTTCAATGGAACCGCCGCCGGGCATTGCCTGTTCCGCGTTGATGACGATGTTGTCAATTACTTGACCGACTTGATTTTTGTCGATGTTGCATTGCCAAAGGATTTCGGACAAAAAGAAACGGCACGAAATATTCGATCCGGAGAGCGCGAAATGCGCGGCGTCCTGGATGAAAGGAATCAAGGGAGTCGCCTTCTGCACCGGCGCACCCCCCTTGGCAAAGGTCAGCAATTGAAGGGTAAGCGCTTTGGCGCGGTTCATGGTCGCAAGCGATGCCTCAAGATATTCCGTGATCCTGGCGTCCTTTGACGTTGAACGGGCGAGGCCGATGTACCCGAAGATTCCTCCGAGCAGATTGTTGAAATCATGGGCAATGCCGCCGGCGAGAACGCCGAGCGATTCGAGTTTCTGGTTTTGCTGAAGCTGCTGATCATACCGCAGGTGCTCCTCCTCGGCCCGTTTGCGTTCGGTGATGTCGCGGGAGTATCCGGTCGTGCCGATCACGATCCCTTGTTTGTCCATGAGCGGGGCTTTGAACGTCTCGAACCAGCGGATTTCGCCTTTGTCAGATATGGGTTCTTCAACCATGCACGGTTTTCCCGACCGTATGACCTTGTGGTCATCCGCCACGTATCGGGCGGCAAGGTCATGGGGCCAAATATCAAAATCCGTCTTGCCGACAAGGGATTCAGGACTGTTTAAGCCGCATGAATGTGCGAATTGAGCATTGACTGAAAGGAATTTTCCGTCCCGGTCCTTCAGCCACAACAGGCCGGGTTGATTTTCAATAATAGCGGAAAGATACGAGTCGCGCAAGAGTATCGCTTCTTCCGCCTGCTTGCGTTTGTTGTACAGGGCGCGGTGTTTTTCCTCGCTGGCGCGCAAATCATCGGAAATTCTCCTGCGCTCTGAAATATCGCGACACAAAGAAAGAATTTCCTGATTGCCTTTAGTGTCAATCACCGTGGCATTGATTTCGACCGGCGTCCGTTTGCCTGTTTTGTCAACGTACGCGATTTCAAGGTTTCTGACAAAACCGTTTCTCAAGCAGTCCGCGACGGCTCGAGCGTTTGCTTCCTTTTCTTCTTCCGTGGTCCATTCAGTCACGTTTCTGCCAAGGATATCCCCGAGTTTCGTATGGCCGGAAAGACGGACATATTCCGGGTTCGCGTCAAGAACGACCCCTTTATTGTCAATGATGACATAGCCGGTGTCCGTCGTTTCAACGAGGCGGCGGTATCGCTCTTCGCTTTTCCTGAGCGCCTCTTCCGCCTGCTTGCGTTCGGTAATATCCTGAATGACGGTAAGGCAATACGGCTTTCCATCGACCGTGACGAGTCGCATCGAGATAAGATCGGCGCCGCGCCCGCCGCCGGGGAAGACTTTGTCGATTTCAACATTGTCAACATATCCCTCACCGGCGATCATCGTGGTCAGTTTTTCCTGGTCGCCGGGATTTTTCAGCAGCCCAAGGTCATTGGCCGTTTTGCCGATGATGTCGCTTTGGTCCATGCCCAATAGTGCGGCCAGGCGCTTGTTCACAAAAGCTATTACGCCGGTAGGCATCTCGGACAAAATCGTCGGTAGGGGATTTTCATCAAAGAGAACGCGGAAGTTCTCTTCAGTTGATTTCATGAAACCGGAGGTCTTTCCTGAGGGCATTGATAGCCGCCTTCGTATTATCCCATCGCCTTTGCAACTGCCGAGGCCAGCGCCGCTCCTTGTGCGCTCGAAACGAAGAGGGGGGAGCCAAAGGGCTTTGGCTTTCGGTAGCTCCATAAATATAATTACGAGAGGAAGATGGTTAGGGTTTTTTAAGGCGCTCGACCGGGCACGGTGGTTCACGAAACGCCTCTCTTGTTTCCCTGTATTTGCGATTCGCTTGTAGCGTTCTTCACTTTCGAGCAGGGTTATGCCGAAAGCCCTTTTTTCTCCAGGATTCTCTTGGCGATTTCGGGGTACAATTCGGCGACACAGTCGGGGCACATGCCATGCGACAACTCTGCCTCGGTATGGTCGCAGATGAAGTTCTCAAGCGAGATCCATTCGCCGTGGTTTTCGCGCACCTTTTTGCAGTGGGCGCATACGGGCAGGATTCCCCGCAGCGTCTGAATTTCCTCGCGTGCCCGCTTCAGCGCGACATGGGTATGGATGCGCGCGAGCAGCTCGCGTGCGTTGAACGGCTTGGTCAAATAATCGATTCCTCCCGCCTCGAAACCCGCGACGATATCGTCGGTTTCGGTCTTTGCCGTGAGAAAAATGATGGGAATGTCCTTGGTCGCGAGGGAAAGTTTGATGCGCCGGGCGGCCTGGTAACCATCCATGTCCGGCATCATGATGTCCAGCAGGATAAGATCAGGGAGTTCATGTTCGAGGCAGGCGAATGCGTCTGCCGCACACACGGCCGACGTCGTTCGAAAGCCATGCGGTGCGAGAATGCCCTCGAGAAGGCTGACGTTTACCGGATTGTCGTCGACGATCAGGACATGGCCTGGTTTGTCGAGAGTTTCAGGAGTATCCATTCGCGCTCCGGATTACTTTGTGTCAATGTGCCGCGCACGCAAAATGCGGGCCCGGCCATGAAAGCGACAGCAAAAAATGTCCTGCGGAGGAAGTGAGAATCCCAGTGTTGTATAATTGTGACATTGATTGGAAATAATGTCAATAGAAAGTCTTTTGGCGGCCTGGGTCGTTTGGGGAAGAATCGCAGGGGCACAGATCGCCAATCGCGATGTCCCCTTTGCGCGCCGGTCCCCAATATGGTATAGTATCTATCGAATACGCTTAAACCCGCCACATTGTCGAAAGTGCAATCCGTATGATCAAAGATCCGCAACTCACCTTGTTCGATCTCACCGTCTGCTTGTCCGATGCGATGGACCTCGTATGTCCCGTGCTCGTCAGCCACCACAAGCAAGTCGCATACCTTTCGGCAAGGATCGGGGAAGAAATGGGGTTGAGTTATGATGCCCAGAAGGACCTCGTTCTTGCCGGCGCCTTGCACGACATCGGCGCGCTTTCGCTTCAGGAGCGGCTGGAGACGCTTGAGTTTGAAACGAGCCGCACCGAAAGTCATCCCGAAATCGGAAATGGTCTGCTGCATCTGTTCCAACCGCTCGCGCGCATCGGCGCCATCGTCCGGGACCATCACCGGCAGTGGAACGGAGGGAAGGGCAATGAACATGAGGGCCACGAAGTTGCCGTGGAAAGCCACATCATCCATCTGGCCGACAGGGTCGCTGTTCTCATAAATAAAGGTGAAAACGTTCTGGGGCAGGCGCCGGCGATCATCAGAAAAATCAACGAGCAGAACAACCTGATGTTCCGGCCGGATGTCGTGAGCGCGTTTCAGAACGTCGCACAGAAAGAGCAATTCTGGCTTGATGCCGTTTCGTCGACGATTTATCGCATGCTGCGGCAGAAAACAAGACTCAAGACTCTCGTCCTCAACCTTGCGCAGCTCAAAGACCTTGCCCTCTTCTTCTCGAAGATAATCGATTTCAGGAGTAAATTTACCGCAACCCATTCCTGCGGCGTGGCGGCGAGCGCACAGGCGATTGCGCGTTTCGCGGGATTTTCAAAAAGGGAATGTGAGCTCATCGGTATCGCAGGCCATCTTCATGATCTGGGAAAACTCGCGGTGCCCAAGGAGGTTCTGGAAAAACCGGGAAGTCTAACCCGTGAAGAGTTCGACATCATCCGGACGCACACCTATCATACCTACAGGATCCTTGACACGCTGGAAGACTTCGACATGATCAACACCTGGGCTGCTTTCCACCACGAGCGGCTCAACGGAAACGGGTACCCCTTTCACCACAATGCCGACGTGCTTTCTTTGGGATCCAGGATCATGTGCGTGGCCGATGTTTTTACCGCCATTACCGAAGACCGGCCCTACCGCAAAGGCATGCGGCACGACGAGGTCGTGGCCGTGCTCGGATCCATGGTGAACGGCGGTACGATCGACAAAGACATCGTCGCCCTGCTGATGGAAAATATTGAGAATGTCAATTACCTGCGCGGGCAGGCGCAGACCGAATCAGCGCAACAATACCGGGAGCTTTTTAAGACACCCTGATTTGACATGACGATCCCAAACACCTATTTTCATCCGTGAAGCCGGCATGGGCCAAAAACCGGAATCGCTCCCTGCAGGGTCTAAAGGAATTCTCATGTGGCGTGGTACGAAGAATCGGTTGTGGTTTGCGATCCTGCTTTGTGCGGGAGCCGGAGGCGGTTTCGCCGCACCCGGGGTACCGGCGGATTCGATTGCCCCTGACACGGTCGATATCAGCGGGAAGGTCGTCGATGCCGGCAATGGCGGCATCAAGGATGCGATCGTTACGGTTTTGGGAGATGCGAAACAGGACACGACCGATTCGTTCGGAGCTTTCTCCCTTCATTACCCGAGATACGCGCAAGCGGTGACGTCCAGCCCGCGTCGCGCAAAGATGACCCGTCCGGCGGTCCGTTTCAGCGATGCGGCCGTGACTTTCGATTTGCCTTTCAATTCATCGGTGATAAGCCTTGACCTCTTTGGCAGCAGTGGATGCAGAGTGCAGCGCTGCATGTTCCACGGCATGACCGCGGGTGTGCATAGCGTGAAGATGGACGCCCTTTTCGACCGGCGCCCGGCTCAAGGGGTTTACGTCGTACGTGTCGGCGTTGACGGCGTTTGGTTGCAAGGAACGATATTCATCGGCGCACACGAGCGGACGGGCGCAACCCGGTTCTCCTCCCCGGACGTCGCATCAGCCAATCAACCCAAAGCGTCAAGTTTACGCAAAAGCAAATCCGTCGTCCTTGCAGCCGACACCCTGCAAATTTCAAGAGAAGGGTTTGAGGTCCAAAAGATTCCCCTGACAGTCCAGGACCTTGCCGGTGCGAAGCCCTTCGACATCATTCTTTACAAATCATGCGCGGCAAAGCCCGACGCTCCGGCCAACCTGCGGATAGGGTTGTGCCCCGGTGTCGTCTGCTTCGACAGCGCCGCATCGCACACCAGCATAAGTCTTGCATGGGATTCGGCCGGATGCGCCGATTCCTACAGGGTATACCTCAAGAATTCCAGCGGTTTTTCCCGTTTGGACTCTGCTTCGATTGCCGGCCCGACCGCCATGCTTGATTTGAGCGAAAGCTGCGGCGGCACGTTCACCTTTGTCGTCACGGCATGGAACCGGCTCGGCGAAAGTGCGTATTCAAATGAGTTTCAAGTCCTCACCGCGCAATAGTCAGGACTTCCCTGAATGAGAATGTCCTGTGCGGAGCTGCTGCGCATCGCGCAGGAAGCCGGCGTCAAATCTCCTGTTCCCGCCGTGACTATGAAATCACCGTGCCGGCCCAAAGCTCATCTAAAAATTCCCGCCAGGGAATGATCTCAATTGGCCCGATTTTTCTTCGGGCCCTTTCGTTGGAAACAACAATGGCCCGCGATGGTGAATAGTCATCCTTAAAGCGCAGCAGTCCTTTGAAGTCCGTCCCGGAAGATCCGGCATTGCTTTTCACTTCAACGGCAATCCGGCCCGGGCCTAAAACAAAATCAACTTCATATCCATTGGCTGTCCGCCAATACGAAATCGCATAATCCGCCTCGCTGTAGGCGCAATGAGCACACAACTCCATGAAAATGAAATGCTCGAATGCCCGGCCGAACGCCTGCCCGCGCTCCTCTTCGATATGGATCTTTGATAAGTACTGCGCAAGACCAACGTCGAAAAGATAAAACTTCGGCGTCTTGCTTATTATGTTCCGATCACCTTTCCGGCAGAAAGGTTCGATCAATCGCCCGATCATCGTGTCGGACAAGATTTGAAAGTATTCACGAACGGTCTTTGCATCCACCCCCGTATCACGTGCGATGTTTGCGAAGTTTATCATTTCGCCGTTGCAGAAACCGAGAATGTCGGTGAAGCGGGTGAATGCGGGGATATTGCGGGTAAGGCCTTCGGCAATGATTTCCTCTTTCAGGTAATCCTGCACGTATGCACGGAGCGATTTACGCGCGTTCTCCTGCAGATAATGGGAGGGCACCAGGCCGTTGTTGAGCGCCCGCAGCAAATTGAACCCGGGGACCTCGTTGACGGTAAGCGGATGCATTTCGAACCGCCACGCGCGCCCGCCAAGCATGTTGGCGTGGCCGTGTTTGAGCTTTCGCGCACTGGAGCCGCACAGGATAAAAGAGCATCCCCGTTCTTCGATAAGCCAGTGGACCTCGTCGAGCACCGCGGGCGCTTTTTGCACTTCGTCAATGATAATCGGCGATTTCAGTTTTATCGCGCCGGCGTCCAGTCCGGCAATCACCCGGCTGCGCAACAAGGAGGGACTCTTGAGCATTTCCAGATAAAGGTCCGACTCCAGAAAATCGAAACGGGGGCTTTGCGGGAACCATTGTTTCAAAAATGTCGATTTGCCGACCTTCCGTGGCCCCCACAAAAATGCGGACTGGCCTTTCGGCAGACTGATTTTCAGTGATCTCGTAAATACCTTATTCATATCATCAATATACTAAATAACAAGGTGTTATGCATGTTTTTTCAGGAACACACTCCATAAATCATTAAGAAAACAGGAGCATGTTCCTGTTTTAAAGATTCGATAAATGCCAACAAAGCAAGCCCCCGGCGCTCGACAGCCGCAAGCAAAAAGGGGCTCCCTGCTTTTTTTGCAGGGAACCCCTTTTTGACTAATGCGGAGGACGAGAGACTCGAACTCCCAAGCCATTGCTGGCAACGGTTTTCAAGACCGTCGGATTACCATTATCCTAGTCCTCCGGATGATTATACTTTGTGAACAGTGCTCTGGACAAAGAAAGAATTGTCGCGAGAAAATCCGCGAAATTCGCTCAAAAAATATATCATGAGAGTAGGTCGTGCAACGGAATACAAAGAATTGGAGGGCGCGAGCCATGCCCGATGAAATGCAAAAGGGAGATTTCATAATCTCCCTTTTGCCTGCCTCAAAACCTGCGAAAACCGGGATCACCTTCCGTATAGTACTCGAAGCTCCTCAACGGTCGGATGACCCTTATAGAATTCACCCTGCGGCCCTTTAAACCCGTCTTTGAATTTTGTCAATTTGACCGAGGTAAACCCGCCGTTTGCATTCGGAATATTGACGGTTACCATTTCGCCGGACACCTGTTCTGCCTTGGATGACGCTGACGCGACTGACCCGGTTTTCGATTCCTGGGTCGCAGAAGCGCTTGATTTGCCTAATCCGGAGGATGGCTGCGTTGGGACAGCCTGGGTCTGAGGAATGGGAGAAGGTTCATCAGCCGGCACGTAGACCACAGGAGCAGGCACTATCACATAACCAGACGGACATGACCTGAAATAGTATCCGTCACAATAATAGTACCGGTATCCACCTACGACGACAGACGTGTACCCATCAGGCAAATATGCCACGACCGCTCCAATCGAAGGAGTGGCATAAGTGTAACCCGTTTGCCAGCTAGGCCCATAATAGCCCCACCCCGGATATCCGGGATGAAACCCGCCATAAAACCCAAAATGTCCGCCAAAATGTCGACCGCCGCCACCCCATGCAAAAGCTCCGGATGCGCAAACAGCGACAATCAGGCAAAATCCGATGAATAAACTTGATTTTCGACCTGAATTTCTTAGATCCATAAATGACTCCTTTTATGCCCAATCATTTGACTAATTGCCGGCCTTAAAAGTTACATTATATTACGGTTTGATATAATAAATAGGTGTAATCGCAACCAGGCATGAACCGAATCCTGTGCCGATCAATCCCGCGCAAGCGATAGTACCCTAACCCGTTTGGCGCCCGCCTCCATCAATACCGAGACGCATTGGGCCGTGGTAGCGCCCGTGGTAATGACATCATCCACTAATATAATGCTTTTGTCCCTGACCAGCGCCTGCTTTTGCCTTGCGATTGCGAACGCTCCGGCGACATTCTTGCGCCGGTTCTTCCGGGACAGGGTGGTCTGGGTTTTTGTTCCGCGTTTTCTTCGGATTATGCCTTTGCAAAATACCGGTACACATTTGTTTCCTGCGATAATGCCTTTGGCGAAATAATCAGCCTGGTTATAGCCGCGCCTGATCCTGCGGACAAAATAGAGTGGAACGGAAGTGACAAGGTCGAAACCTTCGAAGAAATGCGCAGGAATGCGGGATGAAAAGGCCTTTCCCATCTCAAAGGCGAGGCGCTTGAATCCGCAATATTTGAATTCATGGACAACGGTCTTGAGCGTATCATCATAATCAAATAACGAAAACATTTTTTCATATGGCTCCTGCCATTCGATCGCACAGCTGCACGATTGCAAACGCTGGTTTTGCGAACACAAAGGGCATGCATGATCCGCCCGGATAGCAAGGTTTTCCCCTAAGGTAGACAAACAGGAATTGCAAAGCCATGCGGCGATACCGGGACCTGAAGCGGGCTTCCTGCAGGTGATACAGATTTGGGGAAAAAGAAAGCCTCCTGCCTTCAAGAGCGTTGAAGAAAAGAGGCCGAAGGTATTCATACGGCGGTCGGCAAAGCCGGTCAGACGGACGCGGCCGGCGGGAGGCCTGCCGGCTGTTCATCTTCTTTGAACATCAGGTTCTTCAAGATCAGCCCGGCAAACAGGATAAAAAACGCGATACACACGATCTGGTTGTGGGACAGCGGGCCCAGCTTTTCCTGCGCCGTATAGAAGCGTGTGAAGTCGACGAAAAACCGGAGCACGGCGTACATGATACCCATGAGATAGAATTGAAATCCGGGAAATGTTTTTCTCATGCTGACAAGAAGGATAACGATCATAATGACGAGGCCTCCGCCGGACTCGATGAGCTGGGACGGAATAAGGCCATGTGCGTGCATCTGGTGCTGGTATGCGCCCGCGGGGCTGTCCGGAGGAAACGATACGGCGCACGATGCCGACGTCGGCGCGCCAAAGCAACAGCCGTTGAGGAAGCAGCCGATCCGGGTGAGAAAGATGCCAAGGCCAATGCTGGGCGCGGACATGTCCGCATAGGGGAGAAACGGCTCTTTTTTTATTTTGAAATAGATAACCGCCGCGAGTAGTGCGCCGATGAACCCGCCGTACATGACAAGACCGCCGATGCCGAGGTTTCCGCCGTGAAACGGGTTGAAAATGCCGGTCAGGTCGTGCTGAAATTCCTCAAAGTGAAGGATAACGTAGTAAAGCCGCGCGCCCACGATTGCGGACAGGATGACCCAGAAGCCGACGTCGGAAATGACGCTGGGGTCAAGATTGTTTCGTTTTGCCCGAACCGATCCGAGCCAGATGCCGAACAGGAAGGACGCGGCAAGCATGAAGCCGTAGGAATGTATAGGAAACTTGAAAATGTGGAACAGAATTGGGTGCATTCAGGGTCCTTTCGGTAGCAGAATAAAATAATTTCAGAACCGCGAGGCAAGGACAACTTTTGCGACCTCCCCTTTCCCCCTCTCCGATAGGAGAGGGGGAAAGGGGAGGTCCTCCGCAAGCTCTAAAAATCCTGCCTGCTGAATCGGGAGTTGAGCAGGAACCCGAGGAGAATGGCTATCGTGATTGTAAATGATCCGCCATAGCTCAGGAAGGGGAGCGGCACGCCGACAACCGGCATCATGCCGAGCGTCATGGAAACGTTGATGAAGATGTGAAACGCAAGCAGGGACACCGAGCCTACCACGATCAGGTTGGTGAACCTGTTCTTGACATACTGCGTCGTCGTATACCCTCTGATGATCAAAAGCAGAAACAGGATGAGAATGGCGACGCAGCCGAACAATCCGAATTGCTCTCCGAGAACCGAAAAGATGAAATCCGTATGCTGCTCAGGCAAAAAGGAAAGCCGCGTCTGGGTGCCCTGCAGGTAGCCCTTGCCCATGATTTGCCCGGAACCGATCGCGACTTTGGATTGGATCACCTGGTATCCCGCACCGGCGGGATCCAATTGCGGGTTGATGAAGCTGAGGATGCGTTTTTTCTGATAGTCCTGCAAAAAGCCGTTCCAGGCAATGGTCGTGATGCCGGCCGTGAAGAGGTTGATGATCACCACGCCGACAAGGATCGTCATGCGCGGGCGCGTAAAATAGATGACACCGCAGAGGATGACGAAGAAGACCCCCCAGGGAAAGGCCTCCCAAATGCCCCCGGTGGTCTTAGAAGTAAATGCAAGGATCAGCGGGATGGCGGACAGGGCCAGCGACAATGCGGGAGACATGAGAAAGAACAGCTCGAGTATCGACAGTCCTGCCCAATACAACATCGGGATGGACATCAGGCCGAGAATAAGGGCGGTCCCCAGGTCTGGCTGTTTCAGGATCAGCCCAAACGGTATCATGATCAGGATGCCGGGTATGATAAATGAACTCAGCTTTTCCAGAGAGATCGTCTTGGTGGAGAAATACCGGGCGAGCGCCAGCAGCAGGCCGATTTTTGCGAATTCCGAAGGCTGGATGCGGAGTCCCGCGATATTGACCCACCGCTCCGCGCCCTTGCTGATCACGCCGGTGAAGAAACCGTACAAAAGCAACAGGAGCGATGCTCCGTACAGAATGTAGGCAAACGAGAAATAATACCGGCTTGGAATGGAGGTAACCACCAGGATGATCAAAAATCCCATGGCAATCCAGATGATCTGGTTGCGGGTGGAATGGATGAGCGGTCCGGAATCGTAGATGTGGGTCGCGGAAAACACCAGGAAGACGCCGAAGACCCACAGGGTCATGGCAAGGAGGACCAGGACGATATCGAATTGGCTTCTTCTGTGTATATCGGACATGACGTGCTTACCTGGTTCTCGGTTTTTCTTTTTTGTTTTCTTCCGCCAAGGCCGTGACCACGTTCTTTCCCTCGGGATCATTGGCGAAGTAATACCGCAACACCGCCCCTGCGACCGGCGCTGCGATCGATCCGCCATGACCGGCGTTTTCAAGCACCGCGGAAATTGCAATGATCGGGTTGTCCACCGGCGCGCAACCCATGAACAGGGCGTGTGTCTTTTTACTTTGAGGATTCTCGGCGCTGCCGGTCTTGCCTCCCACCGGCACGCCGGGCACATTGGCGCGGCCGCCCGTGCCGCCCGCTGCCATGACCTCGAACAGGGACTTGCGTATTGTCGCTATTGTCAAAGAATCCATCTGGAGGGTTTTCATGACCTGCGGACTCTGCTGCGCCAGGACGATGCCGTCGGAGGACCGCACCTCCTTCATCAAGTACGGCCGGTACACCACGTGCCCGTTTCCGGCGCCCGCGATAAGGCATGCAAGCTGCAGGGGCGTGACCAGCTGTGTCTGGCCGATCGCCATGTCCATCAAGAGCCCACGCGTCCACACCCAACCCCGCGAGGCGAACCTGCGATTGTAATCCGCTTCGCCGGACAGCCAGCCTGATTTTTCGCCGGGAAGGTCGATGCCTGTGGGCTGGCCAAGGCCGAACATCTTCGCCGCGTTGTTGATAATATCATCGCCCAGCCGCAGTCCGACCTGATAAAAATAAACGTCGCACGATTGTTTGACTGCGCCGATGAGATCAAGGCTGCCGTGGCCCTTAAGGTCCCAGCAATGGGCAACACGGCCGCCCAGGCGATAGCTGCCGTAGCACGGCGCGGGCATGTGACTATCAGCAGTCAATTTACCGCTCATGAGCCCTGCTGCCGCCGAAACGATCTTGAAGGTGGATCCGGGCGGGTAGGTACCGGCGATCGCGCGGTTGTTGAGCGGAAGATCCGGATCGAGCGCGATGCTTCCCCAATTTTTTGAACGTAGCTGGGCAGACGCGGAGAAGATATTCGCGTCCACGGACGGGCTTGAGAACATGACGAGAACCCCGCCATCGCGCGGATCGATGGCCACGACCGAGCCCTTGAGCGTGTCGGGAAACGAATCGGCCGCCGCTGTCTGCAGATTGTAGTCGAGCGTCAAGTACATGTTGCCGCCCGGCACCGGGTCGGTACGGGGCATGTTGTGAATGGGACCCAGGCTCTTGCCGTACGCGTTCACTTCCTCATATTCCTGGCCGTCCTTGCCGCGCAAAATTTCCTCGTATTGCTTTTCGATACCTGCTTTGCCGATGAGATCGCCGAAATGGTATCCCTGGACCTTGAGCGAGTCAAATTGAGTTTCCGGAATTTCGCTCATGTACCCCAGGACATGGAACGCCCTGCCGCCCGTTGTGTATTCCCTGCGGGATTCGGTTTCCACGACAATGCCGGGCAGTTCCATGGAATGCTCTTCGACGATACTGACCGTCTCCAGCGACACGTCTTCCTTGAGCCGGCCCGGATCGAACCTGCGATGCTGAGCCTGCGAAAAGCCCAGGACCAATTCCATGCTGTCAAATACGGCCTTGCCGTTGCTGCTGCGGATCTTGAGGAGGTTTCTGATTATTTCCGAGCGTTTCTTGACCTTGTAGGGAAGCACGCAGATCGAATATGAAGGCCGGTTGCGGGCCAGGACGATTCCGTTGCGATCGAGGATCAACCCGCGGGGCGACTTGATCGTTCGGAGCTGCATGCCGTTTTCACGGGAGAGCCGAACGTTGACGTCGGCGGTGACCACCTGGAGATAAAAGAGCCGGAGGGCCAGAATGAAAAACATGACGGCGACCACGATGCTGAGGCGAACGCTCTTGGTCGTACGCTCCTGCTGGTCGTCCTGAAAATGCGAACTGATGGGCATCTTACTTCCTGATGCCGGGTTTGGGTATGAGGTCCCAGATGTAGAACAACACGGCAACGGCAATGGAATACAATGCCCTTGGAAGACATTTTGTCAAGAGTCCGAGAAAAAGCGTTGAAACCGGATCCCCGAGCCTGGCGATCTGCACAATAAAGAAGAGCGCGTCGTGAATGATAAAGACGACGAGCAAGAGCACGGTCTTGATAAGCGGGTCGCTCCGCATCATGCGCTCGTTGAACAGGCCGATGAACGCACCTGCGACGGTTTTGGTGAGCGCATTCTGGCCGAGCATCGAGGGAGAATACAGATCCTGGCCCAGCCCCAGGGCGAAGCCGACGAAAATGCCGGGAATGACCCCGTATTTGATGGAAAAGAAAAACAAGGCGACGATCAGAAGATCCGGCTTGATTCCTGCGATTGTGATCACGGGCACAAACGACGTCTGCAAAATCAGCGAAACCATGAAAACCAGCACCCACTTTACGGCATCGGAAATCATTATTGCCCCGCCTGTTTGCTCTGAGAGGTGACCATGGAGTCCAGTTCCTGCTTGAACGAAGCCCACTGCGGTGTGAGTTTCAAGACAAACACTTCCTCGAGCCGGTCAAAATCGACTTCCGGGGTGATAATGGCCTTCTTGAAGATTGGGTCCCGGTTCTCGGTCAATTTCGCGACCCTGCCTGCCAAAAGGCCTTTGGGATATATCCCGCCGAGCCCCGAGGTTATGATCGTGTCGCCGACATTGACATCCGCGTGTGCCCGGAACATGATGAAGAAGTCGCTGCCGTTTTCGGTTTCCAGGATGCCGATCTCGCGGGAACGCTGGACCATGACGCTGGTGCGGTTCGACGGGTCAAGGATGAGCTGCACCATGCTCATATGCTGCATCACCTGGATAATTTTTCCCGCCGCGCCATGCGTCGTCATCACGGGCATGAAAGGAAGCAGCCCCTGTTCCTTTCCGACATTAATGATCGCGCTGCGGGAGATGAACGACGGATCCCGAACCACGACCCGCGCAGGGACAAGCTGGTAGGGAAACTGGCGTGCGATGCCGAGCATTTCGGTGAGCCGCTCGTTTTCACGGCCCGCCTCCGACAGTTGGGCTACCTGGACCGACAGGTTCGCAAACGATTCCTTGAGCGTCCGGTTTTCCGCAACCACGTTCTTGATGCGGGTGGTCTGGTTGAAATAGAACTGGAATGGGTAGAACACGGAGAACGTGAGAATCCGGGCGATTCGCTGTTGCTGGTCCGGGTTGCCGGATAGCATCCAGAGGCTGGCGATTACCGTCAAGGCAAGCGAGCTTATGTTGCGATGGGAGACAAAGAACCTGATGATCCACTGCATTGTGTTCTGCGTTCCTGCGTCCGGAAGAAGACGCGCACTGAAAGAGACGCGCACCGAAGGAGACGCGCTATCGTCTCCTGCCGGTGTTCAAAAGCACGGGCTTGTACATTTCCAGGTTCTCGATGATTTTCAGCGCGCCGCGCGCGACGCAGGTGAGCGGATCGTCGATGACGTTGACCGGGAGATTCGTCTCCTGTCGCAGGCGTTCGTCAAGGCCCCGAAGCAGAGAGCTGCCGCCGGTCATGATAATGCCTTTGTCAAGAATGTCGGCGGACAATTCGGGCGGGGTCTGTTCGAGCGCCTGCTTGACCGCCTCGACGATGGTCGAGATCGGCTCGTTGAGCGCGTCGCGTATCTCGGTTGACGTTATGCGCAGCGTCTTGGGAATTCCGGCGACCAGGTCTCTGCCTTTGACTTCCATTTCGAGTTCGTCCTCCAGCGGAAAGGCGGACCCGATCTGGATCTTGATCTGTTCGGCAGTACTTTCGCCGATGAGAAGATTGTACGTCTTTTTCAGGTACGAAACGATCGCCTCGTCCATCTCATCGCCGCCCACGCGAACCGACATATCACACACCATGCCGAACAACGCGATGACCGCGATCTCAGCCGTGCCGCCCCCGATGTCGATGACCATGTTGCCCGACGGCTCGTTGACAGGTATGCCCATGCCGATAGCGGACGACATCGGCTCCGCGACAAGATATACCTCACGTACGCCCGCGCTTTCGGCGGAATCGATGACTGCGCGTTTTTCGACTTCGGTGATCCCGGATGGAACGCCGATAACGGCGCGCGGCCTGAAGAACGACGGATAGTTCTGTACTTTCTTGATGAAATGTTTGAGCATTTCCTCGACAAGATCAAAGTCCGCGATCACGCCGTCTTTCATGGGCCTGATTGCTTCAATTTCGCCCGGCGTCCGCCCCAGCATGCGCTTTGCTTCGAGCCCGAACGCCTTGACGGTCTTTGAGTTTTTGTCAAGCGCCACCACCGACGGTTCGTCAATCAGAAGTCCCCTGCCGCTCACGTAAATCAGGGTGTTTGCGGTTCCCAGGTCTATGCCTAAATCTTTCGAGAAAAAAGGAAAAAAACCCATACGGTAAGCCTCAAGTATGGCAAAGAGTGGATGTTATTATCTATGACAAAAAAAGGGGAAAATGCGTCTTGGACCTTGCAAAAGAATAAGTTACGTTCACCGATTGCAGCGACACATCTCCCAAACGTCAAATATACAATAATGACAGCATTTTGTGTACAGAAATGTTGTCCGCGGCCCCGGTGAACTAAAAGCCTATTGTTTGACCGGCGCAGGAGGCTGCACAACCCGGGCAGAATCGGCCTGAAGGCCGTAGGGCGCCGCAGGTTGGTCAACACTATTTCGGGCCGGGCCGGTCTCTGCTTTTTCAGGAGCAGACTGCAGACTGCCATTGGGAACTTTTGAAGGGGACGGAACGCTTTGCTCCGGAGGTTTTGTACCAACGGCCGACGTATCGGCACGAGGACCTCCCGTGGGGGTGGCCTGCTTTGAAGATGGATGAAGGTCTGACGGCGCGGGTGCGTTCACATCGGGTTTTTCAATGATGGATGGCGCCGGGGCAGGGACATTGATTTTAGGAATATTCCTGCTGTGCGCCCCGAGCGTATAGGTAAGGCTGAAGAAGGGATCAGCCTCGAAACTGCTGACATAGTTCTTAAAAGCAAAGGCAAGATCGAATGAGATCATGGACCAGGAAAGCCCGGCTCCGCAGGTAAACAGCTCGGTGTCGTAATTAAACCGCTTCCCGAGCCGCACGGCAACGTAAGACGTGGGCCGGACCTCGATGCCGAGCGGGACCGAAACCCTGGAGAAACGCTGGGACAGCGGCGTTCCCCTGAGTCCCACGTCGCGGTATACCATGTCGCCGGTCAGGGTGTACGGCACATGGATCACCGTGTCGCAAAAGGCAAGCCCGACTCTCCCGCTTCGCGGCAGGGCGTATCCCTGGCCCCACCCTCTTGTCTCGTCTGTAAACCCGGTGCTTGAACCGAACTGAAGCGCCGCAGCGCCTGCGGTTAGGTTGTTGTTTACCGTAAGGACAAGTCCGATGCTTGCGGAAATGCCATACGCCGTTGCCGAGCCGATCTGCTCCTGGAGGCCGTTCATCGTCACGCCGATGCCGAAACGGTCGCTCATGAAGCCTCCGTTGAGGGAAAGCAGGGAACCGTTGTAGGAAAACGGGGTGTTGTAGTCGGGCTCGTGATCGAAGCTGGCCGGGTAAATGCCATTCACCACAAGGTTGGTGATGTTGGCGCCCACAAAAAAGTTCGAGATGACGCATGAGCCCTGGGCATGCGCGATTGACTGATCAAAGGGCATGGGAGCGTAGCCGACGGAAAGAAACGTGTTCTGTTCGATAAACGGCGACGCAGGATTGTAGTAGGCGAACCCGTTTGCGCCCAATGCGGTTCCGGTCCAGCCCATGGCGATCTGCCGGGGCGACGGCGGTATGTCGAGAAACTGGAATCCCGCATTGCCCGCGGTTGAGTCGACGGCAGCGTATGCCTGGGGCGAAATGAGGCTGACTATGGCAAGCCCCACAAGACAGATAATTGACCGACTTATTGTTGTATTCATAAACCTCTCAACTTCTAAACTCCTCAACTTCTCGACTCAGAACTTATACACCACATCAAGCATCTCATCGATGCCTGCCCATACCTTGTCGGTTGCCACGCTGTAATTGAGCGTCAGGCCGCGGCCGAGGCTGACGATGTCCCAGCCGAATCCTGCGGTAACCCGCAGGGAAAAATCATGCCAGTAATCATACCCGTCGTGCGGGCCCGAAAACATCCCGCGGTTGATCACGATATCGTCAAGGCCGGCACGAACGCGGAACGACCGCCACCGCTCCCACTCCACGCCCGTATGAAGGTGCGCTTCCATCATGTCAAGTTTGGTAAAAGTCCCGTCAACAAGGTAGCCGTCCACGTCCAGGTTCCACAGCAGCGGCGAGCCCAGAAGATGATGCCGCAGCATTGTGGCCAAAACAAAGGCCGGAAGGATGAAGTCCGTTTCCGGGGTGGAATTGCCGTCGGGCTGGGAAAGCTGCCATTGCATATTGATCGCCGCCGGCTTGCCGCTTAACATTTGCAACGGATCGATGTTGCGCACCTGGAAAGCAAGGGTCAGGCTGTCTGTCGCGCGGTACTGCACGCCAAGGGAAAATCCGGAGACCGAGGTCGCATCGGAATAGTTGATCGAGGTCTGGGTAGCGCTTTCGTCCTCGTTGTACGAGGTGGGAACGCGCTGGTAAAACACTCCCAGGGAAAGTCCGGCGGAAAGACGGCGCGTCACCAGATAACTCAGTGCGGCCTTGACCGTGAATGTCGTGAACGCGGCGCCGGGAAGTTTCACTTCGTCAATTGAATATAGGTTGTCAAGAAACGGGTCGCCGCGGTACAAAACCATTATTCCGACGCCGACGCGGGGCGGGAGCCGGAATTCGAAGTCGCCGAAGGCTTCGGTGCGTCCGAGGGAATACAGACCGGTCCCAAGACTGGCGATGCTTTTGTCAATATTGACGAGTTGGGCAGGGTTCCACCAGGTGGAAAGATAGGCGGGAGACGCGCTTTGAGCGCCGCCCATAGCGATCATGGCCGCACCGGTCGGCGCGCGAAGATACGCTCCGGCTTCTCCGCCGGTTTGGGCGAGCACGACCGCAGCATACAGCAGCAGTACCGCCCCGAAAAGGACGACTCGCGTGGGTTTGGTTCTATTTTGCGACAACGATTTTCCCAAAGGACCGTTCCCCGCTTTTCGCAGTGATTTTGAAATAGTATACGCCAACGGCAACTCGTTTCCCCATACCGTTGGTTCCGTCCCAAGAGTCTTCTTTCCTGTTCGTGCTGCGCCCGTTGCCGAGCGGGTCGTCCTTTCCCGCGGTGCGCGGCCGGTTGACGATCACGTTTTTGACAAGATTCATGTTCCAGTCGTAAATGGAAATGGTGACGTCTGATGCCTTGGAAAGGCTGTAGGCGAACACCGTCTGGGAAACGCCTGAAGAAACGATGCCCGGGACTGCATAGGTCTCCTTCAATCCGGTTGATATTTTCCGATCGAGACGGACGTACACGAAGGGGGTCCCGCTTTTTTCGTCGCGTTCTTCAAACCTGGAAAAGAAAAGGCCGTTCCAGGTGGGGTTTCGCGTCGATGAGGTCGCAATCCAGAATGACCCGGAGGTGTCGGTACGCGGCAGGTACAGGATGTCGTTGATAGATTCGGGATCGACCTGGGTGATCCGGTGGTTGAGCAAATTGAAAGACTGCGTATCAAAGGTTCTTCCTGAATATTTTCTTATCGATTTATAGTTGCTCACCAGATAGATTACGCTGTCCGGCCCGAACGTAATTCCCGTGACAACGGTGACGGCCGTGTCGAAGAACTTCCACGAGCTGTCTACCGGGTTGTACCGGTACAGCCTCGGAGCGACGGCGCCCTGGATGCTGATGTCGGCGAAAAGTGAGGGCGAATGGTCGCACGAGAAAACCGTGTTGTACCTGTCAATTTTGTCCGGTCCGTTGATCTTGGCGGGCACCGAGTCCCATGAGCTGTCGCGCGGGAAGAACCGGTACAGCGTTGAGCGCGTCAGGGCCAGAATGACCGTCGTGTCCTGTGCGATTTTCTGGACAGACACGCCGATGATACGATGTGCCGTCAGACCATCGATCGACGTGATCCCGGCCACGGAATCGATGTGCACGCTGGCCGGATCAAAGCTCTTTCGTACGCCCGGAAAAAATGTCCGCATCGTCTTGACGCCGGGATCAAAACGCACCAAACCACCGTCTTGACAGGCGAGCCAAAAGTCGCCTTCCCGCCCCAGGCAGACCACGCCGGTTGCCATGAACACGGCGCTGTCCGCCAAAGCAGCGGAAGACACCGATGAACGGCTGAAGGGAAGTGCAATGCTGTCGTACGAAAGGCGCGAATGGCTGTAGAACCAAAGCTTGTTTGGCGTAAGATACGAGGTTGTGTCAAGGCAGGCAACAGCGTATCGCGCACCAAAGGCGAACGAAATGATGCGCAGCGGGGCCTTGTAGCCGAGCCAGCTGAGGGTATCTGACGTGGCGAGGGTGTAATTGACGCCCTGGTCGGTCACCATCCATACCGTGTCGCCATTGCCGGCAAGCCCGAAAATATTGTTGCTGGTGATTTCCTTGGTAGGCAGGTCGCTGCCAAAAACAGCCCCGCAACACGCGAGCGAGGCCATAAACCCGACGAGGGCCGGCAAACTGCAGCGACGTTGCATGTTATTGTCTCTCGTCAAGAATGCGCGCCCCTTTCGGGATGTCGAATGAAAACAGAGAAGCCTTCGCAGGCCCGAAGGATGTGGCATGGAAGGTATACGTACTTTCGTTTCCGGATTTATCCGTAACCGCGAGTTCCTGAACCACCGCAGTTTTTGAATCGATCGTGAATGAGATCCGGCGGGCTTCACCTTTTTGAGAATCGGACGACGAATCGGCTGACCATGAAAACTCGGCATTGTTTCCCTTTGTTCCTTTTTCCTTGAAGGAATACCTGGTAAGGTATTTGGAAAGCAGACGGGAGGGAAGCTGCGTCGGATCGCATGATGCCAGGTTTCTGATAATAACCTGGCGAGAAGGGGACTGGTCAAATTCCCACAAGGTCGCGCCATCGCTCACCCACTGGCTTTCGCCGAGCCCGATCCTGAAACGGTCATGCGGAGCCAGGACGATTTTTCCATGTTTGGTTTCTTCTTTTTCCCTGACCTTCCAGTAGATTTTCACGTCAAAGGCCGTTGACATGGATACATCGCCGCTATAGTTTTTCATGACGCGGGACAGAAGCCCGCTATCTTGACATATACCAAACGAGACAATGCAGCAAACAAAAAGACACAGCACAGAAATGAAAAACGATTTCTTCAAGAAGTCCTCGTACGTTTTAGAAGTAGGGGCGTTTCATGAAACGCCCTGCAGCAAGAACGAATACGGCCAGACGGGATAAATGTTTTTAAGCATTCAAGTTCCAGCCCCCTGCTGTGCAGGCGCGCCAGTTTTCATCTGTTGCAGAAACATCTCAAGCTCATCCGGCTTCATGCGCACCTCCCGCATTTTGCTGCCTTCCTGCGGGCCCACGATACCTGTCTGATGAAGCTCGTCCATGATACGTCCGGCCCGGGCATAGCCGATTTTCATGCGGCGTTGCAACAGCGAGGTCGAACCCTGGCCCATGCTCACGATCATTCGGGCCGCTTCGTCGAAAAAATCGTCTCTCCCGCCTTCGCCAAACGCATCCCCGCCGGACGAGGCGTCGCCGACAAGGTCCGAGAAGTTCTCGAATTTATCCGTTTCGAACTTCTGCTTGGTAATTTCCTTGACAATATTTTCCACGTCGTCCTCGGTAAGGAATGCACCGTGGTACCGCTCGATGTCCGGGGCGCCGTTTCGCAAAAAGAGCATGTCGCCGTTGCCAAGAAGCTTTTCCGCGCCCACGTGACCGAGAATGGTGCGCGAATCGGTCGATTGTATGGTGCGGAACGCGATGCGCGAGGTCAAATTTGCCTTGATGGGGCCGGTGATGATGTCGACCGAGGGCCGTTGCGTGGCCACGATCAGGTGGATTCCCGCAGCGCGTCCGAGCTGTGCGATACGCTGGATGTGGCTTTCCACATCTTTACTAGCGGTAATCATGAGGTCGGCCAACTCATCAACGAATACGACAAGGTACGGCAACGGTTTTGCCTCGTCTTCGGTGAGGATGCCCTCGGCGAAACGTTTGGACAAAATGCGATTATTGAACGACTCGAGATTGCGCGTGCCTTCCAATTTTGCAAGAAGCCTGAAGCGGCGTTCGATTTCGGTGACGGCCCAGTACAATGCCTTGACAGCCTCTTTGGATTCCGTGACTACCGGTGACATGAGGTGGGGGATACCTTCGTAAATCGCCAGCTCAACCTTCTTGGGATCAACCATGATGATTCGCAATTCCTCAGGGGTCTTGGTCATGAGCAGGCTGCAGAGTATCGAATTGATACACACGCTTTTTCCCGACCCCGTCTGTCCTGCGATGAGCAGGTGGGGCATTTTGGCGATGTCCGTGACATAGGGTACGCCGGAAATGTTTTGCCCGACGATCATGGGCAGTTTGGATTTTGATTTTTTGAAGGCTTCGGAGAGAATGATGTTCTTGAAATAAACGGTCTGCTTTTCCTTGTTCGGAAGCTCGATGCCGATAGCGGCCTTGCCCGGGATCGGCGCCTCGATGCGGATCTTCTGTCCGCCAACGGCCATGGATATATCGTCCTGCAAGTTGACGACCTTGCTTACCTTGACACCGGGCGCAAGTTCGATCTCATACCGGGTAACGACCGGTCCTGAGCAGACGTTGAACACCTTGCCTTCGATGCCGAAACTGAGGAGAGTTTTTTCAAGGATATGCGAATTCTGTATGATGGTGTCGTTGTCAACTTCCACTTCGGTCTGAGGCGGGTCGGTGAGAATATCGATGGACGGTATCTTGTACGGCGCCTGGGGTCCCCGCACGCGTTTGGGAACGGCGATTCCTTCGCTGTGGTCGGTCAAATCTTTATTGTCAAGAATTGTCGGGTCGATTTCCTCTTCGGAGGTATTCTCTGCTTCTTCGCGGTCCGCGGGAAGTCCCATGGTCGTGATCTGGATGGGCTCATGTTTTTTTGCCCGAAACGCGGCCAGTTCCGCTTCCTGGAGCTGCTGGCGTTCGATTTCCATCTGGTCCATGACATCGTCTTTTTCCGCCAGGGGTTGTTCCATATCAAGGGCGCGCGAGGAATCTTTGGCCGCCTTTTTTTTCTTTTCCGCGGGCTGCGCTTGAACCGGATTGTCCGCGTCGCCGTGCAGTGTGCCCAATTTGGCCCGCGCCCACAGCCATGCTTTCTTGACAAAATCAATCAGCGCCGAGCCCGCGGCAACAGGGTTGATGCGAAAGCAGAGGAGTCCGGTGATGAAGATGGCGACGATGCACACGAAATAGGGTCCGAAACGGTGCGGCCCAAAGGGAAAGGTGAGGGAATACGCGAACATGTTGCCGAAATAATTGCCGTGAATGTCGAAGGCTCTCGCAAAGAGCCCGGGCATATTGTGGATGGAAAACAGAAGCGAGATCTCAAGAATGAACGCGGTAAAAAAAAGCAGCCTGCCGGTTTTTACGTCCGTGCCGGTCAGGTTCATCCAGCCGATAAAGAGGAGAAGCGCAGGAATCAGCACGGCGCCAGCCCTTCCCAGAAGAAACATCAATCCCGCGGACAGCGCGCTTCCCAGGTACGGGCCAAGGATATTTTCGGTTTGAGAAAAAAAATGATATCCGAGCGAGATCAGGACCAAGAGTCCGATGGAAAGGAAAACCACTCCCCACAGTTCATGGCCGAAGCGGGAGGATGATTTCGACCGCGATTGGGACTTTTCCTTCTTTTCCTCTTTTTCCTCTGGATCCTCTTTTTCGTCTCGTTTACTCATGTGCCTGCCGTTCCATAATGTCCTTTTCAAGATCGTACAATTTGAACCGAAGCGCCTTAGCCATACCCGATGCTGCGGCATGACTGCTGATCTTGGCATATTCCTCGATCACCCGCGCCGCCTCCTGAGAACGTTTGAAATTCGCGGAGAGAAGTTCCCGCGGCTTCGAGCGCGCGAGCTCTTCGGGCCTATTGACAGAAGCGAACGGGTCGGTTCGGGTATCCCTGCTTGCCACAAGTCGACTCGCTCCGAAATCTGCTTCGATCCCCTGGAGCGAATGCCGCAGGAGCTTGAGGCCGGTTGCGGCCGTTTCGTCGAGCGACAGGAACCGGAAATACTCCTCAATGACCCGCAGGGCCTCGCGCAGCCGGTTCAGGTTCACATCCACGATGCGAAGGATCTTCGTTTCCGCGTCAATATCTTTTGCCATTGTACCAACCAAGTTGCAGACAGATGATAAATATAAGTAATGGATATGTCACCAAAATCGCAAAACGGGCTGGTGCGATGTATTTTTGACATGAAAGGAGAAATTCCCATGTTTGAAATTTCAACCGAAGCGAGTTTTTCCGCGGCCCATCATCTGAACTGCTACGAAGGGCCGTGCGAGAACGTTCATGGTCATAACTGGAATGTCCGGGCTGTCGTGGCATGCGACAAGCTGAATGATATCGGGATCAGCGTTGATTTCAAGACTGTAAAAACAGCTCTTACCGGGATACTTTCGGAACTCGACCACAGCGACCTGAACACGATATTCGAACCGCGCGGTCTCAATCCGTCTTCGGAGAACTGCGCGAAGTACGTCTATGACAAGCTCACCGTTTCCCTGAGCGGCGCGGTCTGCCGCGTTGTCCGCGTCGAGGTCACGGAGACCTCCGGCAATACGGCGGCATTTTACAAGTAAAGAGCCCCCATGCTCAAGGTCTGCGAACTTTTTCAAAGTATCCAGGGCGAATCGACGTTTGCCGGCGAAGTATGCGCGTTTATCCGGCTCGCCGGCTGCAACCTGTCCTGCACCTATTGCGACACGGCGTACGCGAATCAAGCCGGGACGGGCAAGCAGATGTCAATCGACGAGATTGTGGCGTGGGTCGAGTCCCGGCACTGCCGGCTCGTTGAACTTACCGGCGGGGAGCCGCTTATCCAGAAAGAAACCGCGGCACTGGCGGCACGGCTCTGCGACGAAACATTCACGGTCCTGGTGGAGACCAACGGGACCAAAGACATTTCCGTGCTTCCCGACTCAGCCATCAAGATCATGGACGTCAAGTGTCCTTCGAGCGGCATGGCGGATTCCCTGCTTGTATCCAACCTCGATGCCCTGACGCCAAATGACGAATGCAAGTTCGTGATCTCGGACCGGACGGATTTCGACTGGGCATGCACCTTCATGGCGCAGAAGCGGCTGGCGAGCAGGTGCACGGTCATTTTTTCTCCGAATCTCGCGCTGCTCCCTGCAAAGATGCTGGCCGAATGGATGGTGGAGACAAATCCCGGCGCCCGCCTGGGGCTGCAGTTGCACAAAGTCATCTGGGGCGATGACGCACAAGGGCATTGACATGAAAAGAAACGCCATTGTTCTTGTTTCCGGCGGACTCGATTCGGCGACCTGCTGCGCCATCGCCCGCCAGGAGGGATTCGAGCTTTTCGCCCTGAGCTTTTCCTACGGCCAGCGTCACGGCGTTGAATTGGAAGCCGCGCAGCGTGTGGCGCGGTTCTTTTCGGTCAAGGACCACCTTGTCGTGTCGATTGACGCGCCCGTATTCGGGGCCAGTTCGCTGACGTCGGACACGGCGGTCCCGAAAAACCGGGCCATTGGCGGCGAGGGCGCCGAAGGGTCCATCCCCAACACCTACGTTCCTGCGCGAAACACCATATTCCTTGCCTACGCGCTCGCGTACGCGGAAACGATCGCATCGCAGGACATATTCATTGGCGTCAACGCGCTGGATTATTCGGGATATCCGGACTGCAGGCCCAAATACCTTACGGCTTTTGCCGCCATGGCCAATCTCGCGACAAAGGCGGGGGTCGAAGGGAAAAGGATGACGATCCATGCTCCCCTCGTAGCATTGACAAAGGCTCAGATCGTCACGAAGGGGACGGAACTCGGCGTCGACTACGGAATCACGCATTCATGTTACGATCCTTCTCCCGAGGGCCTTGCCTGCGGCTCATGCGACAGCTGCGTGCTCCGAAGGAAAGGCTTTGCCGAGGCCGGCGTGCAAGACCCGACGTCGTACGCTTTGCAAAACGAGTAGCTCTCCGTTCACACCGGGAGTAAAGCGGGGAACCCGAAATTGTCTGTGAAATCGCAGGCAAGACCAATTAAAAGCCTACTTTAAATTGGTCGCGACCAGTTTAAAGGCGGTTTTGAAATGGACTGATGGATCCGACCTGCCAAAGGGTGGCCACTGTTGCACTGTAAGGAAGGCTCGCGAAATATCAAATTTCCCATCAACTTATTTCACTTGTTGGCGATTTTCTCGTAGGTGTCTTCCCCGCTTTTCGAATCCGTGCCGAACAGCTCGACATAATTGACATGAGGCAGGAAATGCCGTTGGCCGGCATTGACGGAAACCCTCTTGAGCACGGAATATTTTCCGTCGATGACGGCCTCGGCCGTGGCGTTTCCGTTATGCACCGAAACCTTGATGGGCCGGTCCGGCAGCGGCGCGATGCTGAACCAGGAACACGTTCTGGATTGGCCCTGTTTCACCTTGAAGCCGTACGCTTTCTCCTTTTCCAAAAGCGTCAGCTCCTCCCGCGTTTTCCCTGACGGGTCCTTTTCCCACATGATCCAGTATGCGCGCAGCGGCTGCTTGAGATCAAGAAGGCTGTCGGTCCCAATTCTGGCTTCGTAATACACCCTATTGCTGTTCGTATTGCGCTCGATGACGAAAAGCGGCACGCCTTGTTGCGCAAAATCCCCGGCAGCCAGGAAAATGAGAAACGCCATCCAAAGGAACAATTTATTCATGAGATGCTCGGTACTCCACGAGGGAAAAGGGATAGTGAAATCACTGCCGGGGATGCTTTTTCCAGAATTTCTTCAAATCCCCCGAAACGATCATCCAGACGATCGAAGGGAAATGCCTGTTCATGAAATAGGTGAACCTGTTCATCGCTCCCGGAACAATGGTAAATTTCTTGCCCGCAATTCCCTTGAGGAATGCGAGTGCTATTGCTTCAGGCTTCATGACTTTGATGGTCTCGCCCAACGCCTTGGTCTCCGGCGGCTTGATCTTGTTTTCCTCATGAAGCTGCGGCGTGTCGGTGTCCGGAGGGAAGATCACCGAAATGTCGATGTTGTACGGAAGCAGGTCCTGGCGCAGACTTTCCGAAAACCCGACAACCGCGAATTTTGCAGGGCAATAAGCCGCATAGCCGAACAGCCCCATATAGCCGCAGGCGGACGACACGTTGGCGATGCTTCCCGTTTTCTGCGCCATGAATTTCGGTAGAAACGCCCGTACCATGTTGACTGTCCCCATATAGTCAATCTGCATGATCGAGTCCCAGACATGATCGGGTATGGTATGGAGGTAGCCGGGCCATGTGATGCCCGCGCTGTTGACAAGAACGTCGATACCGCCGAGCGCCGTCAAAATGCCGGGCACCGCCGCCTTGACCGCGGCCCTGTCCGATACGTCAAGAGATACCCCCGCGATCTTCTGGCCGGGATTTTTTGCCGAGGCTTTGATCTGCGCGCAGGCGGCCTCAAGCTTGGCCGAATCGCGGCCCACGATGCAGATATGAGCGCCAAAGCTTGCCAAAAACAGTGCGGTTGCCTTGCCGATGCCGCTCGATCCGCCCGTAATGACGACTTTCTTATCTTTGTACCAGTCCATGGCGTTCCTTTCGAAAAGTTAAGAAAAATAATTCTTTATTGCCGGGGTTATATAGAATTATTGATAGTGCCGGATCGTGCTCACATTTTGTGCCATCGCGCCTGACGCTGTGAAGAAATCGCCCCGGACACCATAAGCGCGATCATCCAGACATTTCCCACCCCGGCAACAAAGCAGAAGAGAACCAGTGGCTTGTACAAAACTGCGGCCAGAATGAAGAAAGTGACATGCGTTGATGGTCCGATTAGATTCCATGCTATCACCTTCGCGGGGGTAATTGAAGCAGGTGCATTTGCAGGAGCTTTCCGGCCCTGGCTTGGGGCCTTGCCCGCCTGCAGTTTAACATATTTCAGGTAAAGCCGGATCAAAGCCCTATCAATGAGCTTACCCTTCACGCCATCAAGTCGGGAAAGTTCGGACGTGAATTTTTCCGATTCGCTCTGACCGCCCGCCGTCCCCGTACTGTGCCGGTTGAGGTACGCGTTTCGGTACTTGTCAGACAGGATCGCATGAAACACCGTGCTTGCTGCGGCAATGGCCACAAGAATCCATGCGTTTAAGGGCACGTGAAGTAAGCCCAAACGTACTGCTCTTGACAGGCCAATTCCCAGCCCGATGTAAACCGAGATTCCCGTAATATAGTCGACCACGCCGTCGACAATCCGGCCTGTAGGCGACCCGTTTCCCTTGATTCGCGCCAGCATGCCGTCGCTGCAGTCCAATATGTTGGAAAGTCCATACAGGATTCCGCCAGCCATAACTGAACCAGGTGTCCCCTTGGACAAGAAAATTCCTGCACCAATTCCGGCAGCCATTGCCAGATAGCTTACCTGGTTGGGTGTGATTGGAAACGGAATGAAAATTTTTGCAAAAAGGTATCCAAGCGGCCTGAACAAAAGAAGGTCGATGATTTCTTCGGCTGCCGGGTCTTTAAGGGAGCGTGCATAGTCTGCGAAAAAACCGGCTTGTTTCACAAGTAATCCTCGCTGTCGGTGATCAGTGCGTGATGAACATGTCAAGCGAGCGCCACACGAGAAAAAGAGCGAACCCGCACAAGAACATGCCGAGGCCGTGAATCACGTTGCTGATGATGTCGACCCTGAGTTTCTTCCTGTTTCTCACCAGAAAATAAGAGAACAGGAAGAACCAGATGATGCTGCCGATTGCCACAAAAAAAGCATAGCTCAGGCTGAAAAAAACCTGAAAGAGTCCGGATGGCGTTTCGTCCCTTGCGGATTTGTCTTCAAGCGGCATGAGTGGAAGCTTGGGCGTGGTGATGCTGGGGATGATGTCGGATCCGCCGGCGTTGTGACTTGCAAACTTATTGACCGAAGCGACATTTTCGACCAGCATGTGGTCGAGCCCGCCGACATGGAGTCCCATGGACGAGACGAAGGACATGATGATAAACGATGACGTGAGCCAGCCGAAAAGGAGAGAGGGGTTGGAGGCGTTCAAAACCAGTCCGGTCCAGAACCCGCTTTTTTCCTGCTGCGCGAAAAAACGCATGACACCGGTTTTCTTCACGTCCATATGGGCAAAATCGAAACGAGCCTTCACGATTCGCAGGCCGACGATGAACAGGAAGCCGGCTCCAACGAGCAGTGCATACGGTATGACAACCGCATACAATCCAAGGAGTTTTGCAGCACCGTGAACGGCAAAGAAACAAACGAGCACGTCGACGATTGCCGCTCCAAGCGCAGCGGTAAAGCAATAGCGGAGCTCTCCACGGAGACCATGCGAGGTAATGAGGATGCTGACCGGCCCGGCGATGGGCATGGAAAAAACAAAGCCAACCGCACATCCGACGCAAGAAATAGTTATGAGGCTTTCAAGCATTTCCGGTTCTATTTTGAAAGAGGTAAGAAAAAGAAGATACATGCGGAACTGCGGCAAAGACAAGGATAGAGCTATCGAAATGCGCGAGCCGCCTACCGTTGGCTGCCACCGTTGGTTTTTTCAATTTTGTTTAGCCTTGGGTAACAACCTATATTCCATTCTTGGTTAAACCCGGTAAAAGGAGGGACGAATGGCTCATTGGAAACATCTGGTAATCACTGCCGTTGCAGTCGCAATTTGCTGTGGCGGCCAGGCGCAGGCAAAATCACTCTTGGAAAAATCAATTTACTTTGTCAATCCTGAAAACGGGAAGGTCGACAGCTGCAAATACTGGAAGGTGTATCTCGGCGCGTTTCAGGCCGTGACATTGGTCCGTAAGTTCCCGGGGGAAGATTCGCTTCCGGTAAATTCCGATCTTAACCTGACGATCCTTTCCAGCGGCTATGTCGAAGGATACGGATACACGAGGAAAGGTCGGGTCGACTGTATGGCCTCGTTCGTCATCGACACGGGCTCGGGCGCGGTAAAACTGCCTGTCGACAGCGTTGAATACGTGATCGCCGGGGGCGAAAAGGTCAAGCCACGGGGGATGAAACTGTTCGACCTTGCCCTTGACGTTGAAGGCAATAAGTTGCCGGGCATCAAGAAGCTCTTGTTGACAAAATACAAGCTGGTCATTGACGCGGATGAACGAAACCTCAAGCCCATGGGCGATGTGAACATCACCCTCTTCGCGTTCTCCAAGGCCGCCCTTTCGGCCGCGGTGAAGGCGGATAAAGAGGCCGCCGCATCGGCGAAATAGGTTTTCCAAACGGCATCGACAAATCCGGGTAGGGGTTCGCCATGGCGAACCCCTACGACGTTTTATTTCTTCTTTTCCCCCGCCATACCCTTTGCAAACAATGTCGTCCGGTTGCGGCCGTGTTCCTTTGAATAATAAAGGGCCTTGTCAGCGCATTCGATGAGGTCCGGGCCGTTTTCCGCATGGGACGGAATGGTGGCGCACCCGAGGCTGATATTCACACGCAATTGCCGCTCGAGCGATGTGATAACATGCTGTTCGACGGTCCTCCGGATCCTCTCCGCGATCACCATGGCGCCCTCCTCGCCGGTCTCGGGGATGATCACGGTGAACTCCTCGCCGCCGTACCGCGCCGCGATATCACTGACCCGGATCGAGGACGTGATGCAGGACGAGATTTCCTTGAGCACGAGGTCTCCCACCGGATGGCCGTAGGTATCGTTGAATGACTTGAAATGGTCGATATCCATGAGCAGCAGCGACAGCGGGCGTTTGTACCTGCGCGCCCGCTCGACTTCCTTTGCCAGATGCTCCTGAAACGTCCGGTGGTTGTTCAATTGCGTGAGTCCGTCCGTAGTGGCGAGCGTTTCCATTTTCTGGTACAGGCGCGCCCGGGTAATCGCGACGGAGGCGTTGGCGATGAGCGTGGAAAGGTGCTTTTCCGTGTCGCCGGAAAACTGGTTGGCCGTGTCATTTTCGACGGACAACAGCGCGATGATCCGCTGCTCGTCGTCGTGGATCGGAACGATGATGAGCGAGGCCAGTTGGACGTTGCGCGGCTCATCTTCCCGAAACCGGTAGTACTTCTCTTTGTAAAGCTGAAAGTTGCCGATATTGACAATGGTACGCTTCTGGAACGCGTACGAATACAGGCCGGCGTTTATGGGGAACTGATCTCCTTCCGCGATGTCGGGGGAGTGGCCGAAGATCCTTGACACGACGCCGCAGCGTGCGGTCTCATTGAACGTAACGACCATCATGCGCGAGGTAGGCGTCAAAAGGGAAATCATCTTGAACAGCACGTCGATGACCTGGGCCATATGCAGTGCGGTGACGAATTGTTGGGACGCCTCGTAGAATATCTGGAAACTCTTGGCCGCGCGCTCCTGAAATATGCGCATGCGGACGTTGGTGATGAGCGCCGCGGCCAGTGACGAAAAACGCAGCAGTGTTTCCTTGTGCTGCTCCGTGAAAGTGTTCTTGTCGACGTTGTCAACGACCAGCGCGCCGAGGAGTTCTTTGGTGTCGGACATGATGGGTACGGCAAGCACGGAGTTGATTGTTTCGTGCGTCCTGTAGTACAAAAGCTCCTGGGGGTACATCGACAGGTCGCCGCTCATAAAGGAGTTCTTGTCCATTCCCAGCCTGCCCACGACGCCCCTGGCGAGCGGGATTTCGATACCCTTTACAATAGTGTAATTTTTCGAATGGAATGAATTCAGAACAAACGCCCGTTTCAACGGGTCAAACACGAAGCCGAGCGCGGAGTACGCCTTGAAATTACGGCTCATGAAGTACACGACACTGGCGAGAAGCTCGTTGACGTCGGATTTCCCGGACGCAGCGGTGTCGGTCTCAAGCAAAAGCATCTGCGTTTTGCTCGAAACCAGGGGCTCCTGTTGCATCAAAACAGTCGGCGGAGCCGACATCCGTTGCGAAAAAGCCAAGGATCGCTGCCTGGCCGGCGGCTCCGCGCTCGCAGTGTTTTTTCTGAATCGTGCCGCGAGAAAAGGAGCCAGCGCGCAGACCGTCATGATGCAAAACGTCTGGAAACACGGGGCGAGCCTTGACATAAGTAAATGTTCCCAGCCCGCGGCCGGAAACACGAGAAAGCCGTTGAAATACCCGGCGCACGAAAGGGATGCGACTTCGGCGGAGACAAAGACGGCGGGAGCGACGAACCACAGGCGAGGGACGCCGGTTGCAAAGACAAGGATGACGGCGTCATAACACACGTACTGCAGCGATGCGCCGTAAGCAGCATCGGGACGCGCCGAAAGCCGGACGGCAATGATCGATACGAGGCACGACAAACCCAGGGAGCCGAAGTATACGGGAAAGGACTTTTGAATCCTGGCGGAGATTGTCGCCGAGATGCACAGCAGGACGGCGGCGGTGGCGCTCAGGGCGCCGAGCGCAGGAACGGCATTCAGAAGCGGTTCGGCGCGTCCTGTGACAATGAATGCGATGGCGGCGCACCAGAGCGCCGTCCAAACAATCGTGAGTGCTCGTATCATGATAGCTCAAGGGCGCCGTGGTTCTTTACATGAAAGACAGGGCCGGCAACGGGCTGCCGGCGCCTGCGGCAATTTTCTCTTTGATCCCGAATATTCTTATTTTATAATAATGACATGTCGCTGTCAAAACCCCGCACCCAGAACATTGTATAATCGACGCATGAAAAAAGCAAAAGGATTCGGAAACGCGGTGTCCATTATAGCAAGCCTTGTTCCCGTCCCCGCCCGCCTTTCCGTGCTGGCATGGCTGACGCGACGCCGGTATCATGCGCCCGGACTCGTATTCCCCTTTGTCTTTTCAACGCCGGCAAAGCTTCTCTTCATCATGCCTGAGGATCCGCTTGCCGCGCTACACCAGATATCGGGATGCTGTGCGCTTGCATCTCATTTCAAGAATGCGCACCTTACGGTTCTGTGCCGCCGGCTCATCACGCCGTTCTTCAGAACGCTCGCTGCTGTCAAGGATTTCATCGAGTACGATACCAAGGACCGGTATCCTTTTTCAAAGGAATTTGCCAGGATCGGCACCGCGGTCAGCGGCGAGCAGTACGATGTCTGTGTCCTGTTCGACCCCGAGCCGGACATTTCGCTGCTCTATCTTTGCGGGCAGAGCGCGGCAGCGGTTCGGATCGGATTTGCCGGCGCAGGTTCCCATCCGTTCTTGAACATGCAGGTCAGGCCCTCGGCCAAACGCGCCTATTGCACTGACCAGGGTCTCTTGCTTGCCTCGGTTCTCGGTGCGCCGCTCCAGAAGAAAACGCAGTGGACGGTTGCAAAGGATGCAATCGCCGAAGTAAACTTTCTGTTGGGGGAACTCAAAGTCGATGCTCATTCTCATTTGACCGGCCTTGACGCCGGGTATTTTTTGCACGCTTTCGGCGAGCGCTGGACGCAATCGTTGATCGAGAGGATGAAAAAATTCCGACGCGCATGGTATCTTTTTTCCTTCGAAGAGCCCGACGAAGCGACTGCCGAGTGGCTTGGCAGCCATGGCCTTCCCGTGTTCTCCAATCTGCCGGCCTCCCGCTGCGCCGCGCTTGTAAACAAATCGGAATTTATCGTTGCCGGTGCATCGGTGCTCTTCGAACTGGCCGATGTCCTGCGCAGACCCGTGATCGGGATCCTGTCGGACACGCAGTCCGTCCGGTATTTCAGGGAAACGGAAACGACGGGGGAGATCCGGTACGCCGACGCGAAACGTCCGGATGAGAGCGTCATCGACGCAATCGAGCGGCGCATCGCCGATTTCCGGCCGCGTCCATCGGATGTTCCCTGACCGCAGCCCGGCCGCCCGCCGGCTGTTTTTAACAACAAAACTGTTCCCTGGCACCACACTGAATTATATAATATTCTGGGAGCGGACTTGTTTTTGTTCAGACATTTCAAGGATTCCGGTTGCTGATGTGGCAGATAGTTAAACGGTTCTTTATATTCCAAAGTAAAGCGCTCGAATTCGGGTACAGGACGTGGAAAAGCCGGCGCGCCATCAGACGCGCATATCGGGAAGGCGGGGTTCCCGCCAGGTTTTTTACCGCTGTCCGCGCGAATGCCCGCGTCCTCGTGCTCGGGGTGGCCCTTGCTGCCGGAATCGTGGCCGCCTTTATTATCGGGCCCAAAGTCGTTGGGTACGTGACATCAGCCTATTCCTCTGCACGGTCCGAGGCAATTGCAAGCCATGCAGCCCGGGAGCATAAGGCACTTGAGGCGAAGCGCGAAGCGGCCGCAAAGGCCGCCTTCGCCGCCCAGGCTGCCGCGGCAAAGAAAGAGGAGCTGGCGACCGCGGCAGCAAAACCTGCGGTCCCTTTGACACCACACCCGTCCGATTCGTCAACGCTCAAGCCGGTCCCGGGCCCTGCCCCGGGTCCTACGGTGCCAGGTCCTTTAGTCCCGGGTTCTACGGCGCCAGGACCTTCGGCCGCCGGTCTTGCTTTGCGGGAACAGATGCAGTATTGCATCCTGGCCAACAAGGCGACAAAAACCGTTTATTTGCTCTCCAGGGGAGCGGAAGAGGGCAGCTGGTCGGTTTTGGAAAAATTCCCTGCTGTCATGGGCCGCAATGAGGGCCAGAAACAGGCGGCAGGCGATCGCCGAACGCCTGAAGGCATCTATTTCATCGTGGGCATGAAAGAAAAAACGGAGCTGAGCACGCTCTACGGCCCGCTGGCATACGTGCTGAATTATCCCAATGAGGAGGACCGGCAGGCAGGGAGAACGGGGCAGGGAATCTGGATTCACGGCATGCCCGAAGATAGCACCCGGATGGTGACCCGCGGCTGCATCGTGATGCAAAATACATGGCTGGTCACCTTGGAGCGGTATCTGAAACTGGGCGTCGGCACGCCGGTCGTGATCATTGACAAGCAGGATCTCGCTGCGCCGGAAAAATATCCGGATTTCGACAGGATCGCGGAGAAGAGGAGCGCCATTCTGCGCGAATACGCGCAGCGCGAGCAGGATTTCAAACAACTGCTTCTGGGTTGGAAGACCGCCTGGGCATCACGAGATATCGATTCTTATTCGCAATTCTACGATTCGCAGCGATTCTTCTCAAGCGGCATGTCCTGGAACGCGTGGCGCGATCGGAAAAGGAACATTTTTTCGGCTTTTGATTCCATCGACATTTCGGTTGACAATATCAGGCTTGTGGATTGTTCCGAATCCACGGCCGTGGTCGTGTTCCGGCAGTTCTACGAGGCCGCAAGGCAGCCGGCAAAGCAAAACGCCAAGCGACTGTGCTTTTACCGCAGCGGCGCCCACTGGCTGATCTACCGCGAGGAAACATTCTCCACAGAGGAGTTTCTCTTATGAAGTTTTCATTGTCCAAGAGTAAAGAGTTCAAAGACCCGGCAAGCCTGGCCGAGGCGATTGAGAAACACCTGAACGAGATTCAGGACGTCCTTCAAAACGCCCAGGCGGAAAAGGCCGACCTTCATTCGCTGCTTGCCTCGGCCGCAAACGAACGCGGGCAGGTTTTGGCGGAAAAACAGGCAGTCGAAACCCTGAAGCAGGGCCTGGCGGACGTTCAAAACGATTACGCAGGCCTCAAAAGCCATGTTGAGCAGGCGTCGGCCCAGGCCGGAAAGATCGACGACTACGCGGACAAGGTGCGTACCATGGAAAATCACCTGAAGGACATGGACGCGTTGTTCGAACGGGTCGCGGCAAAGGAGAGCCTCGTCACCGGTATTAATTCTAAGATAGACCTGCTTCTTGACAAAATGAGTAAGCAGAACGGCGGCGGATCGCTGCTCAAGGATACGGTCCAGGAAATGGCGCAGATTGAGGACCGGGTACGGAAGAACACCGAAGCCGTATCGCAGATGGAAAAGCAGACCAAGGAGTTCGGCGCCGAGATCTCGAAACTGTCGGGCATTTTCGGCGACGTGCGCAGCATATCGGAAACCGCGGGGGCGCAACTGGCGTCGGTGGAAAAGGAACTCGAATCGTTCCGCCTGATGAAGGAAAAGGTCGACAGTCTTCATAATCTTTCCGAATATGTCAAGACAAAGGTAAAGGCGCTGGAGAACCAGCGCGTGGTTGTGGAAAAGGCAAATGAGGAAGCCGGGCGGCTCAATACGCTGACGTGGCGAATCGACGCCGAGATGAAACACCTGCAGGAACGGCTGGCCAAGCTTGAAAAGACCGAAAAGAACGTCGAAAAGATCAACGCCATGCTTCAGGAAAGCAGCACCTCGATCAACGAAATCAGGCATTTCGAAAAATTCATGGAAAACACCGCTCAAAAGATCGCTGAAATTCACACGCTCGACGGCCAGCTCGACCAGAAACTGGCGCAATTTGCCAAGAACAGCGAGCGTCTTGACGAAGTGAGCGTTCGCGCCCACGAAGCGCATACCGCGGCCCGAAATACCGAGGCAATATTCAACACCATTTCAAAACATTCCCAGCTCCTTGAAAAAACGCATGCCGACATCACCGAGTACGAACGCGCACTCGACAAGGTTAAGGTCCGTATCGAGGAGGTGAACCAGGAGTGGAGCGCGATCGACACGATCAACCAGCGCATCACGGCTGTCGATGGTCAGCTCGGTGAAACCGAGTCGCGCATCGATACGGTGCTGAAGAAGGCGAAGGAGGTCGAGTCGTTCGACGGCAAACTGCTCGATATCCGAACCATCATCGACGACACCTGCAAGAAAGAGGAGATGTACATCCATTACAAAAAAGAAATCGACGCCGTAGCCCAGCGCATCGAGGCCTCCTCGGCAAGCGCAAAGTCGCTTGAGTCGAAGGTGGCGGAGCTTCGCAAGCACGAGCAGGACATCATGGCGCTGGCGCAGCAGATCGAGGAATTGAAAACGCTGTCCGACCGCACGAGCGAGCGCGTGAGCCAGACCGAGGAGAAGGCGAAAATCATCGAAGAGGTCGACAACAAAATCGAAGGGCTCGGCGTCATGGTCACGGAGATCGACGAGCGTATCAATGCGCAGCTGCAGCGAAAGAGTATGATAGACAAAACGGAAAAGCGGCTCGATCAGCTCAACTACCTGCTCGGCGACATCAATATGAAGATTCAGAGCCTGGCGAAGGACCAGAAGGTGGTCGACGACCTCTCGTCCAAGCTGTCCGCAATATCGGTGCAGTCGCAGGAGGCAAAGGGAATGATGGAGCGGCTTGCGCAGGAAAAGCAGGCGCTTCTCCAGGAGGAGAACCGCATCCTGGAGATGAAAAAGGAGCTGGAAGACCTCCTGGGCAAAACGCGACATGGGCTTGACGATTCGAGAAAAGAGATTACCGCGTTCCACGGGGACGTCGCGAAGAACCGCGAACAGTTCAATGCCGAACTGGCGGATTCCAACGCGCAGATTAAGCTCATCGAAAAGCACAAGGCCGACATCGGAAAGGCTGAGGAGCAGCTTGCCGCCGTGGCGAAGGTCCTTGAGAGCCTGAAAAGCGAAATGGACCAGCTGGGCAGGCGTAGCGGCAAACTCGAGGCCATCGACAGCAGGATCCAGAGCGTCGACACCGTGGTCAGCGACATGGAGATCAGGATCCAAGCCATCGACAAAGGTAGGGAACTCGTCAATTCGGCTCAGAAGAAGGTTGACATGCTGTCCGAACTCATTACAAAATCGGAAACCCACATCGAAAACATTACCACGCGCGGCAAGGACATCGAACTGGTGAAGAGCAAGGTCGAGGAAATGGAAAAGATCATGGCGTCGGTCGAGCAGCGCATGAAGGACCTTGCGCGGGAAAAGCAGGCCATCAAGGAGGCCGAGAACCGCATCAACAGCCTGACCCTGCTCATGGAGGACATCAAGGCGCAGATCAAAAATCTTTCGTCAGAGGAGGCTCGGCTGCAGGTGGGCATCGAAAAGACCTCTGAGCTGCGTTTCCTCCTCGGAGAGGTCGAGTCAAAGCTCACCCAGTTCCGGAAGGAAAAAGAGAAGCTGAGCGAGTAACGATCAACGGGGAAAAGTTTTTCAAGCCTCAACCGAACTATCAGTATGGATACGTCTCCTCCATCGATGCCGATTCCGGCCCTGGCCGCTATGGACAGCGCTGCGTCGTCGTTTATCAAACAGATCGTCGATCTCAACCCAAAGGTCAATGCGGCGCTTGTTGAAAAGGCATACCGTTTTTCCTGGAACGCCCACCGCGATCAACTTCGAAAATCAGGGGAGCCGTTTCTGGCGCACCCGGTCGCCGTCGCACTCATCCTTGCAGAACAGAAACTGGATTCGGTCACCATTGCCGCAGGGCTTCTTCACGACGTGCTCGAAGACACCCAGATCACCCGTGAAAAGATCGGATTGGAATTCGGCGAGGAAATTCTGCTGCTTGTCGACGGCGTGACGAAAATTCAACGGTTCCAACTGAAATCGCGCGAAGAGCGCCAGGCGGAAACATACCGGAAAATGCTGCTTTCCATGGCCGAGGACATCCGGGTCATCATCATCAAATTCGCCGACCGGCTGCACAACTTGCGCACGCTGACGTATCTGCCGCCGGCAAAGATCCGGCTGATCGCAGCGGAAACTCTTGACATATACGCCCCATTGGCGCACCGCCTTGGCATGGCGAAAATGAAATGGGAGCTCGAAGACCTGGCGTTCAAGTTTCTGTATCCGCAGGAATACAAGGATATCGTGTCGAAGGTGGTTGCATCGCACGACGATCGCCAGACGCTGGTGGATTCGTTTGCGGAACCGCTCCGGGCGAGGCTTTTGCAGGAGAACATCGACGCGGTCGTGGTCGGGCGCCCCAAACATTATTACAGCATCTATCGCAAGATGCTCCAGCGGAACAAGCCTTTTGAGGAAGTGTACGATCTGCTCGGGCTGCGCGTGATCACCACAAACGTGCGCGACTGCTACCACACGCTCGGCGTCATACACTCGATGTGGAAACCGATCCAGGAGCGGTTCAAGGATTATATTTCCACGCCCAAATCCAACGGCTATCAGTCTCTCCATTCCACGGTGTTCGGGGACAAGGGCACCATCATCGAGGTGCAGATCCGGACCCGGGAAATGAACCATGTCGCGGAAGACGGCATCGCGGCGCATTGGCTTTACAAAGAAGAAACAGGCGGTAAGAGCGTGTCGCGGGACGACCGTTCCCTGTCGTGGCTGCGCAACATCATCGATTGGCAAAAAGACCTCACCGATTCCAACGAGTTCTACGAGTTCTTCAAAATCGACCTTTTTCAGGCGGAGATTTTCGTTTTCACCCCAAAAGGCGACCTCATCTCGCTGTCCAAGGGCGCGACGGTACTCGATTTCGCGTTCGCCGTTCACACCGACATCGGTATCCACTGCATCGGTGCCAAGGTTGACGGCAAGATCGAACCAATTGACAAGGTACTGAAGAGCGGCATGACCGTGCAGATCCTTCATTCGAGCTCAAAGAGGCCTTCGGTCGACTGGCTTCGCCAAGTGAGAACCGCGCGGGCGAGGTCCAGAATCAGGCGGTGGCTCAAGACCGCTGGCCGCCAGGAAAGCATCGAACTCGGAAAGAAAATCGTTGCCACGCACCTGAAAAAACTCAACCGCCCTGGCGCGTTTGTCGACCAGGCGCCCACGATCATCACGTCTCTGGGCATTCCCACACTTGACAGACTATACGAGATGGTCGGGTCCGGCGATTTGCCGATCGGCCGCGTCATGGAGCTTGTTCAGGTCAAGGGGCATGGTAAATTCGCCCCGTCCCAGGTTGTTTCGCGGATCGTCCGGACGATACGGGGTGAAAACCGCAACCGCGGGGTAGTGGTCGGCGGCATGGACCATCTCATGGTTCGTTTCGCCAAGTGCTGTAATCCGATCCCGGGCGACGCAATCGTCGGATTCGTCACCAAGGGCCGAGGGATTTCGATCCATCGCCAGGATTGCACCAATGTGACGTTGTTCTCACAAGACGAGGAACGCAAGATTCAGGTGAGCTGGGAGGGCAATGACACGAAGAAATATACGGTTTCACTTGAAATTTCCGCGGCTGACAGGCCCGGTCTGCTCCATGAGATAGCGGAGGTCTTTTCCAATCTCGCGGTAAATGTGCTGGAGGGCAGCCTCAAAGTGAAAAGCCAGCTCGCGCATGCCATGTTCAAGATCGAAATCCACAACAAGAACCAGCTCAAACAGATTTTCCGCAGGATTCAGAAAATCAAGGGCATCGAAAAGATCGCACGCACCAAGGAAATTGCGGATTTTTCCGACACGGAAGATGTGTAGGCGGGCGCACGGCCCTGCCGATCTATTATATTTACAGTACCGACAAACTATCAACTGTCAACTTTGCTCATGGAACCATCGACACTATTCCTCCTTTCCACGGGGTTTCTCGCAGGCGCGGCGGGCGGGGTGGGAATTTTTTTCCTGACCACCGTCGTGCGGCGCAGTCCGATCATCGAGCAACCGTATAAGACGAGTTTTGCGTTTTCCGGCAATCTGCGGCAAACACCACTCCTTGACGCGATCCAGTTCCTTGAAATCGGAAGGCGTGAAGGGATTCTCCATATCTATTGCGGCCGGCGGAAAGGCTATCTGATTTTCGTCAAGGGTCAGGTGGTCGATGCATTCTACCGGAATGTCGTCAAGCGCGATGCGGTATTTGCCATGCTCGACCTGACGGACGGGGATTTCTATTTCGAACCCAAGATCATTTCCCAACCGAAACTCATCGCCGACACGTCCATGGATCTCGCCTTTGAATGGGACGCCCGCAAGAACAATGCCCCCCATCCCCTATCTAATTAGTTTGATAGCCTTTGCATAAAAAGTTATTTTAGTACTCCATCGCTCACGGTCCCCTTATCCGAGAAAAGAGTGAACAATGCAAAGCACGCTCAAGATTTTCAGCGGCAGTTCGAACCCCGACCTTGCAAAAAGCATCTGCAGGCATGCGGGTATACGGCCGGGCAAGTGCGAGATCGTGAAGTTTTCCAATGAAAACATCAAGGTGCGGATCCTTGAAAGCGTGCGCGGGAAAGACGTCTACGTTGTCCAGTCGTCATGCCCTCCTGTCAATGAAAACATCATGGAACTGCTCATCATGATCGATGCGATCAAACACGCGAAGGCGGACAGCATCACGGCCGTTCTTCCCTATTATCCCTATGCGCGTTCGGACAAGAAAGACGAGCCGCGGATATCCATCACCGCGCGGCTCATCGCCGATCTGCTGGAGACCTCCGGCGCGGACCGGGTCATGACCATGAACCTTCATTCGCCCCAGATCGCGGGTTTCTTCAGGATCCCGGTGGACCATCTTCTCGCGGGCAAGCTTTTGTGCGATTACTACAAGAAGGAAGGGATCGCAAATTGCGTGGTGGTTGCACCCGATGCGGGCAGCGCCAAGCGCGCGGGAGTGTATGCGATCACGCTCGGGCTTCCGCTCGCAATACTTGACAAAAGGCGTAATGACGACTCCGAAAGCGCCAAAGTCCACCATGTCATCGGAGAAGTGAAGGGAAAAAAGGCGCTTATCTTCGACGATGAAATCGCCACCGGCGGCTCGATTCTGGAAGTGGTGAAGGCGCTGGAATCCCTTGGGGTCAAGGAGATCGAAGCGGCCTGCGTTCACGGCGTGCTTTCCGGCAATGCGATAGAACGGCTCGGAAAATCATCGTTGTCAAAGCTCGTGGTGACCGACACGGTCACGATTCCGCGTGAAAAGAGGATTCCCAAAATGGTGGTCCTGTCGGTCGCCGAGCTCTTTGCAAAAGCGATCAAGTACAGCAACCGCGGCAGTTCCATCAGCGGATTGTTCGGCAAGATTTGATGTGGTCACCATTCCCATAACCGCCAACGAAGCGGGCTCAAGGCTCGATCGGCTGCTGCGCAAGAAACTCCCGTTGAAAACTCTGTCCGATATTTACAAGATGATTCGCACCGGATTTGTGCGCGTCAACGGAAAAAAGGCAAAGGAAAATCATCGCCTCGCTGAAGGGGACACGCTCGAGGTCAGAATCGACAAAGCCGAGCTCTCCGCGGCAACGCCCGGTGCCGCAGCGGACTTTTCCGATATGTCCAAGACCGATTTTTATCGCCGAAACCTGAAAGTCGTGTTCGAAGATAAGGCCATTCTGGCCCTGGACAAGCCCCCGCATCTGGTTGTGCATCCGGGCACCAATCACACCTCCGGAGCTACGCTTATCGATCTGGTCCAGTGCTACATGCAGACAAAAAAGAATAAAGAGCCCGACGCCGATCCCGTGCTGGTGCACCGCCTGGACCGGGATACCTCGGGCATCATCCTCATTGCCAAGAACAAGGGCATTGTGCGCAGGCTGCACGAGCACCTGCGTCGCCAGGAAATGGTCAAACAGTATGTCGCGATATGTCACGGCCGGCCCAAACAGCGGCGCGGCGTCATCGAAGTAAACCTTGCAAAAACCCTTGAGGAAAACGCCGGTACCAAGATGAGCGTTGACCAGAACGGCGTCTATTCCAAGACCGAATATTCCGTGGTGTTGTCCACACCCCTGGTTTCAAAAATGAGCCTAACCCTTCATACCGGCAGGACGCACCAGATTCGCGTCCACATGGCGCATATCGGGTGCCCCGTCGTGGGAGACGTCCGTTACGGTGACCCTGGCCGCGACAACGAGCTTTTCAAGCGTAGTGGCATCAACAGACGGCTCTACTTGCATGCGGCACAGATTACGTTCGCTCATCCCCTTGACGGAAAAAAACTGACCCTGGCCGCACCCGAACCGGAAGAGTTTGCAAAAACGATACGCGCGGCCGTGTGAAATGCGCCCGCGGCAGGATTGACCGCATCGGGACAAAGATCTTCTTCTCCGATAAAATTCCCCTCTCGTGGTATTTGACAATTAACGGGTTGAAATGGTATAATCTTCTCGATCGTGCTCCTTTGTCGAGGATGCCTGCTATGAGGGAATTGTCACGTCGATGAGATGAAATGGGAGGAATAATGCGTTCTATCCACATGCTTTTCGCCGGGGTTCTTGTAATGGGTCTTGTTTCATGCACCACTTACCGGATCCACCTGAAGGTCATTCCCGAGGACACCTACAACGTGTTCTTGAATGACAAGGAGAGCAAAGGAACAACGGACAGTGCCGGGCAAAAGGATATTGTCCTGGAAAAAGTCTACGTCGCCGCAAACCCGAAAATCACGGTCAAGAACAAGGTTCACAGCGGGTACGTCGTGCTCGATGCATACGAGCCCATGCTCGGATCAAGATACCTGGATTCGCTCAGCGTTACGAAAGGGGCGAATGGCGAAAGGCTTTACAACATAAGATTCCTTGTCGACCGCCAGATGTTCAACGAGAAGCATTTTCCTGCTCGGGTTGCATCGGCGCCTGTCCAGAAAAAAGTCGCGCCACCGTCATCGAACCCCGATCAAGACTCGGCAGAACCCATATCCAACGAATATGGAAGGAAGGCGGCTTTTTCCAGAGGTCTCAACGACAATCCCGGGTACGCGCGAAAAATAGCCGGTACAGGAGCTGCATGCTTTTTTGTCGGCATGGGCCTCGATCTTGCCACTCTCTTCATTCCCGTGTACAATAACTCGGATAGTACGCCCAACATCGGGGGCCTGCTGGCGTCGGCCGGAGTAGGCTTGACGGGCAATATAATGCAGATCGTAGGAGTCTCATACGCGGTGGGCGGGGCAAAACTCGCTTGGGAGCTTGGCGGAGGCAAATGCGAAATGAGCAAAGAACCTTTCACCCTGTGGGGGCCCTATAAAGCAGGCTGGGTTTTCGTCGCTTTGGGCGGTGTATTCAGCGTCATTTCCGGTTTTGTCCAGCCCAATGACCAGTCCACGGCCCTGACCGTGGCGGTCATTGGTTTGGGCCTTCAAATCGGCCGGGACGTGTGCTGGTCAATAACGAGCGTCAAGGCCTCGGCCATGACCCGCAATGTCAAGGAGTGCCTTGAGGAACAGAAAATGCCAACCCATCATATGAGGCTCGAACTGAATCCCTATGCGACCCGAGGCGGGGCGGGGCTTCGCTGCTCGCTGTTGTTGTAAGAAAAACCCTGTGAAAAGGTTTCTCGTTCTCGAATTGCTGGACGATCGATAGTCGGGGTGGATGGGACGGCCGACACTTCACGTGGGCGCATTGTCGAAAGCCTCATATTTCATGTTGATCAGCCAACGGTTTAATTGGTACAATAAGAGAATAGGACAACTATTCCTTCGCTGTTCTATATTTAGTTTAAGCGGCTAACTCCCTAGGGCAAAGATTTTCTATGGATGCTCCGGAAACTTCACGCGCGATTCAGAAGGCCTTTGACAAGGGTAAGGTCAGGATACATAACCTGATGCCCTCGCTCGAACGCACGTACCTGGCCATTGGCTCAACGATCGGCAAGTACAGGATCATCGAGGAAATCGACCGGGGCGGTATGGCCGTGGTATACAAGGCGCTCCAGCTCGATCTCGACCGGGAGGTGGCGCTCAAGGTACTGCCCGCCAATATCACCATCAACCGGCGGTTCGTGGAACGATTTCTGTCCGAGGCGCATGCCGTCGCGAAGCTCAACCATCCGAACATCGTGAACATCCACGAAGTCGCGGTTGAAAACAACGTGTACTACCTTGCCATGGATTATATCCCGGGCCTCAACCTGTATTATTACCTCAATTACCAGAAGCCGAAGCTCATTGACGTGCTGGAAATAACGGCCAAGCTTTGCGACGCGCTCGCGTACGCGCACAACCAGAAAATCGTGCACCGGGACCTCAAGCTGAACAACGTCATCATGCGCGACCCGGTTACGCCCGTGCTCATCGATTTCGGCCTGGCCAAGGCGCTAGAGGGCGAAGAGGGCACGATCACCAAAACGGGCGAAATCATGGGTTCCCCCGCGTACATGGCCCCCGAGCGACTCTACGGCACCAGCGCGGACGCCCGCTCCGACATCTGTTCCGTGGGCATCATGCTGTACGAAATGTTGACATTCAAGAATCCCTATCTCGATCCGCGCAGCATCCACCAAACCACGCTGAATGTCATCGAGGCAAACCCGATTCCGCCGCGCAAGCTGGTCATGTGGCTGCCCCTGGAGATAGAGGCAATCACGCTCAAGGCCATGCACAAGGACCCGATACGCCGCTACCAGACCATGGAAGAATTCGCCCTTGACATCAGGAGATACCAGAAGGGCGAGCAGGTTCTTGCCAATCCGCCGTCGCTTGTGTCGCGGCTGCGGCACCTGGTGCGCAGGCGGTGGCCCATGCTTGCCATCGCCGCCCTGATCTGCCTGTTCGGCGTTTTTTATTCCTACACGGCATACCTGCAAGGCAAGAAGGAACGCCCCTATTGGCAGATGATGTATCAGAAGCGGTTCGGCGGCCTGGCGATCGGCGACGAATGGTCGCAATATCCCGGCCCCACCGACAAACGCGAAGGATGGACCGTGAAGAACGGCGAGCTTGTGTCGCCCGAAGGGCCCTCGTTCATCAGGCTGGACCGGTCCATTACGCGGGATGCGCGGGTGGAATTCGACGTCAGGGGCATTGAGAGCAGTTTCTACAATGCCGGCTTCTTTTTCTACGGCTCCTGTCCCGATTCCGGATATCGGTTTCACATTTACCGGGGAGCCGAAGCCGAATGCGGAATCACGTACCCGGGGACCTCGTTTCTATTTTCAGACTATAATCCGCTCACAATGCCTCTTGTCAAGAAATTCCATGTCGTCGTTGAACGCAAGGAAGGCATTGTCACCTTCAGGCTCAACGACATGGTAATCGGCAAGGTCTGCGATTTTTTCCCGCCGATCGGCAGGAACCACCAGTCGCTCGGTTTCTTTGTCAGTGGCGCGCGGTGCGCGATCAACAACATCCAGGTGTACCGGTATGCGATTCCGGAACTGCCATCGCCCACGCTGATCCCCGACCGGTTCCTTGAACGCGGGGATTTCTCGTCCGCGATCGAGGAATACCGCGAGCTGCTCATCGACTATCCGGCCTCGTCCATTTCCCGGGACATCATGCTGCGGATCGCCGAGTGCCATCTTCGGCTTGGCCAATTCGATAGGGCGAAACTCGCGCTGTCCGATCCCATTCTCCGGCGCGAAGAGGACCGGACAAAATTAAAGGAATTGTACCTGCGGGGCGTCATGCTTGACAAATTGGGACAAGTGTCGTCCGCGGACAGTGCGTATCTTTCCATCGGCAACATAAACGGGTCCGATCCGCTGTTTGCCTCCGCGGTGTCGATCATGATGTTTGAGGTCATGGACTGCCTTTCGCGCAACGATCCGGGGCTTGCACAAGGCCGTGTCGTTTTCATGACCCAGAACTATCCGAAATTCTCCCGGCTTCTGGGAAAGATGCACTTGAAAATCATGGATTACTATGCCGCACGGGGAAACCTGGACGCGGCCATCGAGGCCGGATTGTCCATCGTTCGGCTGCATGCAACGGACGGCGATATCATGTCACTCGCGCGCGTCAACCTCAGCAATCTCTACATGGCGAAACAAAAGAAGAACCTGGCCGTCGACGTTCTCAACCAGTGCGTGGCATCGTATGTTCCCTCCGAGGGGCTCTGGCAGGCGTGGATGGCGCTTGCGGCGATTTACCGGTTCGACGCAAACCTCACGGATGCGTACACGACCTATCGAAAGGTGTATGACGATTGTCCTCACTCTCTTGTCGACAAATGGTTCGCACGCATCAAGATGGGGGAACTCGCCCAGTTCACCTCCAGCGAAGAATCGGCCAAGGCAATATTTGACGACGTTGTCAAGAGTCCTCATCCGTTCGTGCTTCCGCGCATGGTGGCGCGCTATTATCTCAACCTGATTTCGGACGACGAATTCCGGGAATTTTGGGATTCGATGTACCCGGACGATATCGGCTATCAGCTCTATTTCGCCTGCAAGGCCATCCAAACCGGGGCGAAGGAAACTGCCGAGATGTACCTCGGAAGTCTTGAAGAAACGCTTCCGTCGCCTTCCTGGAAGCTTATGCAAGTCAATAATCTGCAGGGAGTTGTCAGGAAGCTGAAATAAATCATCCCCTGCAAAATAAAGGCTTGACGCGTAAAATCGTATTTGGTTATTTTATACCTTTCCATAAACCATTCACCCTCACAGGGACAATGTTTCGAGACTTAATTTCAGGCAAAAAATATGTAGACCTCCACATTCACACAAAGTTTTCAGACGGGACGCATCCGGTAGAAGAAATCATCGAAATTGCGGCATACAAAAAGCTCAAGGCAATTTCGATAACCGATCACGACTGCATCGATGCCTACCCGCTGGCCCAGGAACTCGGATCAAAGCATGACATAGAGGTGATTCCCGGGGTAGAACTTTCGAGTGAAATCAGTGGGGTCGATATCCATATTCTCGGATATCATCTCAATATCCATACCAAAGAGCTCATCTCAAAACTTGCCGAATTGAAAAAAGCGCGGTACGCCCGGGCGGAAAAGATCGTTGAGAACCTGAATCGCCAGGGCGTTGATCTTCGTTTCGAAACCGTGCTGAACATCGCGGGCGGTGCGGCGATCGGCAGGCCGCATATCGCGGCTGCGCTCCTCAAGGAAGAACTCGTTTATTCGTTTCGCGAGGCATTTGACAAATACATCGGATACGATTCTCCCGCCTATGTCGAGAAGATGTCCATGGAACCGATCGAAGTTTTTCGTCTCATCCGTGCGGCGGGCGGCGTGCCGGTGCTTGCCCATCCGGGAGTGACAAAAGTCGACGAGCGGATCCCGCAGTTTATTCGCGAGGGTCTCATGGGAATTGAAGTGTTCCATTCCGAGCACATTGGCGCCATGGAACGGCATTATCTCCAATACTGCAGGAAGCATGAACTCGCCTTTACAGGCGGATCGGATTTTCACAACGGCAACCAGAGCAAATCTGAAATCGGTCACCCTAAGGTTCCGTACGGCGCGGTTGAAAGCCTTCTCGAAAAACTGCGCCACGTATCGACCGCCGAAAGTCCCGGCATCGACGCATGAAAACAATCCCGTTTGTACTTGCCGGCGGAAAGGGCGAGCGATTCTGGCCTCTTTCTCGCTCGTCAATTCCCAAGCAGATGCTGAGCCTGACAAGCAAGAAGACCATGATCGAGGAGACGCTTGAGAGGGTGAAAAAGGCATGCCGGCCCGGCGTACGACCGCTCATCATCACGGGACGCGACTGCGCCCGCGGGATCAGGCGAGTGTTGGACAGCCAGTGTGCCTGCGACTATATCGTGGAGCCCGTTGGAAAAAATACCGCTCCTGCGGTGGGATGCGCGGCGGCATGGATCCGCAAAAAATACGGCGACGCCGTGATGCTTGTCGTATCGGCTGACCATGCGATTTCTCCGGTTGGATCATATGTCAAGGCAGTCCGCGTTGCGGTGGCGCGTGCGCAGGCGACCGATAGTCTTGTTGTGTTCGGTATCAGACCGACCCGTCCCGACGTCGGGTACGGGTATATTCACCTCGGAAAGAATCTCCCATCCTCACCGGGCGTTACCTGCTACGCGGTCGAACGTTTTGTTGAAAAGCCTGCAATTTCGGTCGCACGGCGCTATATGGCCTCCGGAAAATATCTTTGGAATAGCGGCATGTTCGTGTGGAAGGCCTCGGTGATCCTCGAGGAAATCAGCCGGCACATGCCGAAGCTGCACGAACAGATTGTCAAACTCGAAAAATCCGGTTTTTCCAGGCATGGCCTTGAAACGTTTTACAAGACCTGCGACAAAGAATCAATCGACTATGGTATTATGGAAAAATCCTCACGGATCGCTGCGGTGTGCGGAACGTTTTTCTGGGACGACATCGGCTCATGGGATTCGATGGCCAGGGTGCATCCCAAGAACCGGGCAGGCACGGTCGCGGTCGGCGGCAGCCTGTTTGAACGCGGCACAAAGGACAGCATCATTTACAATTCTTCGAATCTCGCCGTTGCAGCCGTCGGCCTTGATACTACCGTTCTTGTGGTGACCCCGGATGCGGTCCTCGCCATCGCACGACCGCTCTTGCCGGATCTCAAGAAATACATTGCCTTGATGAAAGAGAAGAAGTTCCCGAAAGAGCTTTTTTAGAACATGCCCTCTTCTATCATGTTTGTCGCAGGCGATCCATCGGGCGATGAGCACGCCTCCGCCGTGATCAAACGGCTGCCCGGTCTTTTGCCCGGAACAACCACGTTCGGTATCGGCGGGCCAAAAATGGCGGCCGCCGGGTTTGAGCAGCTTATGCCGTTCGAACCGTTCAACCGCATGGGACTTTTGGAAGTCGTGCGACAGTTGCCGTTTTTTCTCAAGGCGAAATCCAAGCTCGTGAACGTGCTAGCCCGGCGCAAACCTTCGGTGCTGGTGTGTGTCGATTATCCGGGTTTCAATATCCCCCTCATGAAAGCTGCGCACGCAAAGGGAATTCCCGTCGTATGGTATATCGTTCCGCAGGTTTGGGCATGGAAGAAGAACCGCGCCGAAACCCTGGGGCGTTTCGCTTCGTTCATCGCTGTGGTGTTCCCCTTTGAGGCGCCATATTTCAGCCCGTTTCCGGCGCCGGTATCGTTCGTGGGACATCCGCTCGTGGAAGCCCTTGACGAAGGCATTGATTTCCCCCCTGTCCAGCCAAAGGCCTCACGGCTTGACAAAAACGGCCCCATCCGCTGCGCGATCGTGCCCGGCAGCAGGGTGCAGGAAATCAGGCTCATGCTCGGCCCCATGATGCAGGCCTGCGAAATCCTGATGCGGAAATATCCTCGTTTCAGCGTGACCGTGTCGAAATGCATTGGTCTTCCGCAGGAGTTGTTTGCAATGCATTGCGATACCCTCCTTGCGTTGTATCCGGGAAGGGTCTCGGTCAGCGAAGACCCTCTTGTCAATGTTCTTGCCGCAAGCGATTGCGCAGTCGTCACCTCGGGTACGGCCACGCTGCAGACGGCGCTTATGAGGGTCCCTCTGGTGATCGCGTACCGGACCTCGGGACTCACCTATTCCCTCTTGAAGCGAATGGTGACGCTGCCCTATATCGGGCTGCCCAACATCGTCGCAGGGGAAAAGATCGTGCCCGAGCTGATTCAGGATCAGGTAACGCCGCATGCGCTTGCAGACGCGGTATCCCAGTACGTCGAATCTCCGGTACTCTACGCCCAAACCGTAGGAAGGCTGGGCGCTCTGCGGGAGAAGCTCGGCGGCAAAAAGCCCTCCGTCGAGGTGGCTAGCGCCATCCGCTCACTGGTGATGACCGACGACAGGGCGTGACGGAAAAACGGTCAGGAACGGTCCCGGCTCTTCCAGCCCAGTATGCTTACCTCTCCCTGATTGGTCCTGAAGATCCGCGGGGCGGAGAACTCGATCATCCCGCCCAGACGCCGTTTCAAATCGTCCATCATCGCCTCACTCGACCGGTCCTCGCTCAGAAGAATGCCGTGTTTCTGTTCCCTGATAACGTCGGCGAATGAGGCGCTTCCCTCGACCGGAAAAAAATCATAGTGAAACAGGGGCGAATAAAATGTCTCGCCGAACACGGTAAGTCGGGCGAAGTTCTCCCGGGCCGAGATGGGAGGAAGACACCGGAATTCAACGGATTTATTCTTCATGTAGAAGGCGACATTCTGACAAAGGAGAAAAGTGCCCGTGATCGGACCGCCTCCGGCGGCGGAGACGACAGCGCTGTCCACCCCGGCGGAAATCTCCTTCCAGGGTTCGATGTAGGCCCGGGATCGATCATAGTACTTGATGGTGGCGATAACATTCAGAACGCACAGTGTGCCGAAAACGAGCAGTTGCGTTTTCTTCCGTGTGTCAAAAGCCAGGCAGACGAAACCGAACAGCAGTATCAGAAAATGCGCCATGTAGCGAGGATGAATCGTCGGGATCTTGGAGCCGAACGCCGCATGGAGCAGAAAGGCGAGGCCCGCTGCCAGGAGCATGATCTTTTCAGGGTCATTCATTGCCTTCTTCTTCATCCGTGCGTAGAGGTAATATCCAGCGGCAATGAGAATGGCCGCACACGGCAGGATGCCCAGCATGTCGAGCCGTGAAATTCTTTCTATTTCGTAAATTTTGAACAGATAGGCGCCGATGAGGACCTTGACGGGAGCATAGAATATGCCCACGAACCAGTTCGCGGTGAGATAGCTCCTGATTGCTCCGACCTCATGCTGAAACTGCGTCATGAACAGGAACATCAGGGAGGCAAACGAGACTGCCGCCGTAACGGCATTCATGAGGATAAAGGCGAGCAGGCGGCGGTCCCGCAGTTTGACAAGAAACACGCTCATACACAGTGCCGCTATCCAGAACAGAGCGTAGTAATGGACCTGGACGGTCAGGGCGACGGACAGACACAGTATCACCGAACGGGTATGGCCCGGCTTCTTCCACCATTGGATGACGAGCCACAGGGTGAGCAATGACATGAAGGACAAAAGCGAATAGCACCGCGCTTCATGGGACAGATAGAGATAAAAATTCGACGCCGTAACCAGAACAAAGGCAAGCCCCGCCGTTATCCTTCCTGAAATTTCCCTGAAGACGTAATACACCAGGACGCAGGAGATCGAGGCGAAGAGCATGGGAAGGAACCGCAGGGAGAATTCATCGATTGACAGGCGGAAAACATGGACAAAGGTTTTCTCCATGACGTAAAACAGGGGCGGTGTACCTTCAAAGGTGAAGAGCGTCCTGAAAAGGTTGCCGAAGCCGTGCTGCGATGTTATAAAGGCGGTGCTCGATTCGTCGAACCAGAGCGAGTGGAACCCAAGCCCCGGCAGATGGACCGAAAGCGCAATTCCAAGGAGAGCGAAGAAAAGGAGGATCCGTTTTTGAGTCATTTTTGTCCAACGAAAAAAAACGAACTTCCAAAAGGCAATGAGACGCCGGAAAAAATCAGGGTGTTTTCAGTTCTGTGAAGAGCGAGCAGCACGCGGTTCAGCCAGGACGGAAGCTTTGACAGGTCCGACCTGATTTCGGGACGGGATAAATAATCCAGGGCTTTTTTAACGAGCATGATACCGAATAGAAACGGAAGCCGGTATGTGGAGCGGCGGATTCGAAACCCACGGGTTTTGAGCAATGATGCCGCAGGCCCCCTTCTAAACCGTTTTCGCGTATGCACGGCCCGGTCATGGTTTCGTCTGAGCAATTCAAACGCAGGCAGGTTGAGGATGAGAATCCCGCCGGGCTTGAGGGTGGAATGGAATTTCCGGATAATGTCGCCAACGTCATGGATAGAGTCATGGCAAAGCACATCAAGACAGACGATGATGTCGAATTTCCCGGGCAACGGGTTCCAATCGTTAATGTCCTGACGGAAAACGGAACGCAGTCCTCGCAGCGCGCAATATTTCAAAGCTTCCTCCGATCCGTCAAATCCTTCCACCTCCCCGTAGTGACGGGCTATCTCCATCATCCTGCCGGTGCCGCATCCGGCATCGAGAAGGACAAGGGGACCTTCGGCGCCTTTGGCATGACCGATGATTTCCCTTTCAACAAGTTCCTGCAGGCCGCGGTACCACCAATACCCGTTTTCGAATTCGTACATTATTTCGTATTCAGGCTTTTCCATGAGGCTCGCTTTCAGCGGCCGAGTCGTATGCTTTACGAATGGAATACTGCGGTTTTCTGTTCTGATGCAGGAACATCCTGCCGAGATACTCGCCGACCATTCCGACGGCGATCAGTTGCGCCCCTGCGAACACGGTGACGAGAAAGACGAGCAGGGCGTATCCGACCGGCAGCGACGGGTTTGAAATCTTCTCAACCACGATTTCGATGCCGATGATAAAACCGATCGCCGCGAACGCAAACCCTATTCCCATGGAAATCCGTAGGGGAATGATGGAAAAATTGGTGAACATGTTCAACCAAAGCGAAACCAGCTTCCCGACCGTGTATCCGGAACTTCCGGTCGCCCGTTCGCTGTGCTCGACCAGGAGCGTCCCGATGTTGCTTGTCGTGCGCAGGATGAGGCCGTCGATATAGGGATAGGGCAGCGTATATTTGATGACTTCATCGGCAAGGAACCGGTTGATCACCTTGAAGCTTGACAAATACAGTTTGGACGGCTTGTTCAGCATAATGGTCGCCACCTTGTCGTTGAACAGGCTGCCGGCATTTCTGAAAATCGATTGTTTCATCTTGTCGTAGGAGGAATACACCACATCGTACTCGTGCGCAACGGCGAAGGATACGAGCTTAATGACCTCGCTGACCGGGTTTTGAAAATCATCGTCCATGATCACGATCCAATCGCCCGTCGAACGATTGAGACCAGCCATCACCGCATTATGCTCCCCGACATTTTTCGCAAGGCAGTAAAATTTGACAACGGATGGAAAGGCGCGATGCAATCGCAGGCACGCGGCTTCGGAATTGTCCGGAGAACAGTCGTTGACAAGAACGATTTCGACGGCATACAGCGAGCCCAGAGACGCGATGAGCAGCTCGACCAGGGGCCCGATGGTTTTTTCTCCGCAATAGACCGGTATGACAATGGAGAGGGCAACCGGCGTTTCACGTGCGGTCATGTTCGCCTCACATCCGGGACGATCTGTTAAACGCTTTATTGTAGCGGGAGATAAAAGTTTCCAGTCCCCGCGGGAAGCAAATCTCAACCCCAATTAAGCAAATATAATGAAAATCCCCTCAAAAAACGCTGATAAAGAGCAGGACGTTCTAAGGGGTTTCCGAAGCCGTATTGATTTTCTTCAGAAATTTCGCGAAATAGGCGTATTCATCCCGGGGAAACATGTCGGTATTGATATCGGCGCATTGTTCGATCGTTCCGGCTTGTAATTGAACGAAGTTCTCCAGGAAAGGCCTAAGCGTTTCCTTTATCGGGATCGAAGCAATATCATAGTATTTCTCAGTGTACCTATCATTCAGCCGTTGGTTGATGCTGTCGCGATCGACGGTAAAGAGTTCGTTGCTGCCCAGAAGCAAAAGGTCCTTTATTTCAACGACAAAGGGAAATACCGAACAAAACGTTTTACGCACCCGGTCTGTCGGCACCCAGGTCGCCACGATGCCGTTTGCAGCAAGATTGGCCGAAAGGCCATGGAAATATTCCTGAGAGTAAATATTTCCTGAGTATGAGGAGAGCGGACGAAGGGCGTCGGCCTCAATCAAATCGTACTTCTTCAAGCTCTTGCCGATTGCATACCGGCCGTCCTTCAAGATAACCGCAATTCGATCGTCGTGCAAAAGCCTGGCGATGGTTGTGTCGTTATGCCTGTCGGCATAACGCAAAAGCGTTGCGGGTTGATTGGTTATAACCTCAAAGCAATCGATGGATTTGGTTTCCGGTCTGCTCGAGATTCCAAAAAGCGTTCCGCCTGAACCCAGGCCGATAACCGCAATTGTTCGCGGATTTTTGTGGATAAGGGCGGGGATGGAGCCGATCAGGACATGGATCATATCGCTTTGGAGCGGCAAATCGCTTTGCCCTAGCCCATTGGCAATCACGTAGTGAACCTTGCATTTGCTGTCCTTTGCGCAAATGATGGACGAAACCGCGGTCTCGTCCTCATTGAAAACTATTTCAGACGAGTCATGGATGCCGCTCAGTATCTGCCAGAACCGATTGTTGCCGGGAAGGAATGCGATTACGACAACAGACATGAGTGCACAAGCGACAAAGAGCCTGCTGCCGATGAATTTCCTGTAGGCGAGCAGCAGCAAATAGAGAATGCCCAGAGAACAGATCAGTTTGACGGTCAGGCTTGATCCGAGATATCTAAAGCCGATGAATGTCGCAAACCAGGTTCCGAGTGTAGACCCTAGAATGTTTATGGCTTGCAGATAACCGACTTTCCTGCCGATTTCCTTGAACGAGTCCTGGAATATTTTTTGGGAGATCGAGAAACTGAATCCCATGAGAAAAGTGGGAACCGACATCAGAAATATAGGAATCAAGAAATAGACCCAAATGACAATCGGCAGCGACTGGATCTCCAGCTTTAGGTCATAGCTTCTGAAATAGTCCGAAACAAAGGCAAACGGGCCGACAGAATTGACGGACAATATCAACAGCGCGATGGATCCGATGGTGAAAATGTAGAGGGAATACTGGGCAAACAAGAACAGTCGCGCGTTATTTCCTCCTTGCCGTTGGGAAAACTTCACGCCGACGAAGGTTCCGATCGACATCGAGAACAAATAGATCGCGAGCAGAATTGAAAATGTAATCGACAGCGATTTGATGGTGACGTCGAGTATCCTGAACCACACTATTTCGAGCGACAACGCGGCAAATCCCGAAATGAAATATTGGCATGCCCACAGCAAAAACGATCTGTCCCAGACAAACGGTGTGGATGGTTCGGCCGGCCGAATTGTCGCGGAATCGTCCTTTTTTTCCTTGGCATATATCGTGAACGCGAATACGGCGCAGAAGAAATTGATCGCGACTCCGAAATAAATCGTGGTCTGCATGCCGAACAACTGCATGAGCGCGATTCCCGATACGAGCGCGCCCGCCGCCGCGCCGAAGGTGTTGGCGAAATACAGGAAATTGAGGAAGTCGACCTGGTCGCCCACGGTTTTCAAACGAAATGCCTTGGTCAGAAAGGGCAGTGACAAGCCCATCAGAAAGGTGGGGAAAAGCAGCGAAAGGAACAACACGACATAGGTTTGCAGAAACGAATTGCCGGACGGCAAAATGCCCGACGCATACAGAAAATCGTAGAGGAACGGTTTGCTGAATAATGCAAAAATCCCGATCCCCGATTCCGCCAGGACAAAATACAAAATCGTTTTCGCCCGGGAGGTACGATCCGCCAGAAACCCGCCGGCCAGGTATCCTGAACCGAGCCCGACCATGTATGCCGACACAATCAGGCTGATGCTTACCGTTCCGATGCCCGTATAAAAAACTAGCCACCGCTGCCACACGACCTGATACAGAAGCGCCGCGAAACCGGAAAAGAAAAAGAGGAATAAGAGCACCTTCTGACGTCCACTCAGGGAATGCTCACGCGGAATCATGTTGCGGACCTTCAAAAGGGGAAGAACGATCTTGCATGATAATACAAACAAAATAATTTTTGAATGAAACGGATTGCCCGTTTATTTCCAAAGCGCAGAGCGTTAATCGTAGGAACCCGGTTTATCCTGGAGCAATTGATGGACGAGAGAAGCGACCTGTTCGGGCGTGACGAGTTTGAGGCAGTTGTAATGCTTGAACCGGCAGGTGCGGTCGAAGCAGGGCGAGCATTCATATTTGACATATGCAATGCCGACCCGTGAACCGAGCGGACGGGTCCAGGTCGGGGAGGTCGACCCGAAAATGCCGACTACGGGCGTGCCGCAATAGCCTGCCAGATGCATGAGGCCGGAATCGTTGGCGACCACGGCCTTGGCGCCGGCGATGATGCGGCACGCTTCGACGATGGTGGTCTTTCCCGCCAGATTGACAACACGATCGGGAGATGCCGATTCCAATTCCTCTGCGGCCTCGCTATCGCAGTTGTCTCCGAGAACGACGATCTGTTTTCCGGGCAACATGTCGATCAGATTCTTAAACCCGGTCCACTTCTTTGCAGGACCGTACTTTGAACCGGGGCAGAATACGATGCTTGACTTATATTCGTTTGCCTTGTCGATTTCCGCTCCCTGCCAGTAGTCCGGGGGAACAAAATCGGTTTCCAGGACGAGCGCGTACTCATAGGTGATGTGGCGTTGATGGGTCCTCACCGAACGGGGAAGGGACCTCGTAAAAAGGTACTCCCTGAGCTCGCGTGCAACTCCGCGCCGTCTTCTTATTCCCGTCCTGTAGGCGAACCATGCGGACGAAAATGAATGGGGAAGAACATACACGGCATCGAAATGCTGCGCTCTGACCTGTGCGAGAGTTTCGCGCCGTTGTTTGAAACTACCCCTCCTGTAAGGAATGATGGGATGACTTGCCAATACGCCGCAGAGCTGAACTAGGGGTTGCGGCACAAGCAGGGAAATGTCCGTATGCTGCATGGTGATCTTTCGGTGGACTACAGACAGCGCAAGCGCGAGATCACCGATCCAGTTCGGCATAATGATGAGTTCTTTTGGCATGATAATTCGTCTTATCAATTATGAAGTGGTGTCTGACCAATATATAATATATCGCTATTTTCAAAATATACTGCTGAATTAATAAATCGTTAAATAAAGTTTCGTCAAAGGAACATTCTTGCTCGAATGAAAAGTAAAAGCGTATATTTCCTTTCCATTATAAACGGGAGGCGATACCACCGATGAAAGCGATAATTCTGGCAGCAGGCTACGGAAATCGGATGCGGCCTTTGACAGACAATATCCACAAAACATTGCTGACCGTTTCCGGGAAAACGATTATCGGCGGCATCGTCGATGGGTTGGTCGACAATGGCATCCAAGATATCGTTGTCGTCACCGGGTATCGTGACAAGGAACTTTCCGGCTGGTTGGCCTCGGCGTATCCACGCTTGTCCATTCAGTATGTGCACAACGAAAGGTTTCGCGAAACCAACAATATCTTTTCCCTGGCCCTGGCTTTTGAGCAAACGGTCATTGACGACGATATCGTTCTTATCGAGTCAGACCTGATCTATCAACCCTCGGTCATCAAGAGACTCCTGGAATCAAGGAAAAAAAACGTTGCCTTGGTGGACCGGTATGGCCGCGGCATGGACGGCACCGTGGTGACGGTGGAAAACGGCATCATCACCAGCGTGATTCCACCGCACCTGCAGGATGAAAATTTCGATTTTTCCGACAAGTTCAAGACCTTGAACATCTACAAGTTCTCACAAGAGTTCTGCAATTCCACCTTCAAACAACTCCTGACGTATTACGCAAAAGTCATCAACGACAACTGTTACTACGAATTGATACTCGGTATTCTCATTTATATGCAGCAGGAGACCGTGCATGCGGAAATTCTCTCGGGAGAAAAATGGGCCGAGGTTGACGACCCGAACGATCTGCATGTGGCGGAGTTCATGTTCAATGACAAACAGCGGTATTCCATACTGGAGGAAGGGTTCGGCGGGTACTGGAACTATGATATTCTCGATTTTGCCTTTATCCGAAACATGTATTTTCCGAATCCGTCAATTATCTCCGAGCTGCGCAACAGCCTTCCGGACCTGCTCTACAATTACGGATCGCGCCAGAGTATCGTTGACCGGAAAATGGCGTGGTTCCTATTGTGCAAACAAGAACACGTTCACGCTCTTGGCGGCGCGTCGGTGATCTATCCCCTGTTGAAACTGCGGTTCGGCGGAAAACGGGCGCTCATTCCGGACCCGACGTTCGGCGAGTACAAAAGAATTTTTCCGGCCGCCGTTACCTACGGCGACCGCGTCGGAATTGACATGAAAGAGATACAGGCCAAAGCCGGCCCCTGCGACGTTGTTGTGTTCGTGAATCCGAACAATCCGACCGGGTCTGCGCTTCCCGGCGCCCTGATCGCGGAATTCGCAAGGGCCAATCCTGCGAAAACAATCCTTGCCGACGAGTCGTTCATAGAATTCTCCACGGCAGGATCGGTGATGGCCGCGTGCGAGGCCGGAGGGCTTTCCAATGTCATCATCATCAAGAGCCTCAGCAAGTCCATGGGAATGCCCGGCCTTAGGCTCGGATATGTGTACTCAACGGATCGGGAATTCATGACCTATGTGGCCGACAGCCTCCCGATCTGGAGCATGAATTCCCTGGCTGAATTTACCCTCGAGATCGTCCTGAAGCACAGGAAAAGCCTGGCGCAATCCTTTGCGGAAACGGTGCGGGACAGGGATGCATTCGCCGCTTCGCTCTCCAACCTCTCCTCGGTCGAGCGGGTGTTTGCCGGCCAGGGAAATTTCCTGCTCGTCCGGCTGGCCGATCAGGCAGGCCCTGCCCTGTCCATCGTGGACCGCCTCTTGTCCGACCATTCTATTCTTGTGAAGGACGTGTCGCCCAAGTTCGACGACGGCAGGGCGTATCTGCGTTGCGCGGTGAGGTTGCCGCATGAAAATGCTCGGCTGGTGTCGGCGCTGTCGGGCCTTCGCTGATCACACGGCCGCAGCGGGAGACAGGGCCGATTCGGGAGAATTTCCAAGGTACGAAAGATACTGCTGGTTCTGTTTTGTCCATTGCCGTACCATGTTCTTTCCCGCAAACCGGATGAAGGACGGGTACAGCGACCGGAGATAAACCTGTTTGTAAAGGTTCTGAAATACGGCTTTTGAACCGAAGGCCAGGGAATGAAGCGCATCGGTCATGCCGTTGGTGTAGGAATAAAAGTCCCGGAAGCATTCAAGCATCCCCTGTTGCAGTTCTTTCGCGGTCATGTGCTTGGGCGCAAAGGTGACGTGAAGACCGTCATAGTAACTCCATTGACGGTGCAAAAGTCTTCCTTCCTTTTCGAGCTTCTCGAATACGTCCGTTCCCGGCAGGGGCGTGAGCACCGAATATTGGACAAAGTCAAGGGACGTTTCCCGTGAAAAGTCGGCAGTGGTCCGGAACATTTCGGGCGTGTCCGAGTCGTTGCCAAGGATAAACATGCCGTGGACATTGATGCTGTTGTCGTGAAACACCTTGATCGACCGCTTGATATCGTCGACGGTCTGGGCCTTATTCATGTCTTTGAGGGTCTGAGGATTGATCGATTCGAATCCCACGTACACAACTTTACAACCGGCTCTCTTCATCTTGGCGACAAACTCCGGCTTGTGTGTGACATTGGTCCTGACTTGCGCGGTCCATTTGTTTCTGAACCCGCGGCTGATCATGAGATCCAGGAGTTCATTTGATCTGTTCATGTCTACCGCGAAATTGTCGTCGACAAAGAAAACGGTGCCCGGCGGCAACCGCATGATTTCGGATATGACCCGTGCCGGGCTCTGGGCCCGGTACGTATTGCCGAACATCTTGGTCACCGAGCAAAAGTTGCAATCGAAAGGGCATCCCCGTGAGGTCATGACCGGCCGCAGGCGACGATTTCCAAAATCGCCCATGAGGGAATAATCGGGATACGGCAGGCAGTCCAGGCTTTCGAGGCGTTCTCCGTTCACCACGGGATCCCGCAGAGTGCCTTCTATTAAATCAATCAATTGCGTTTCGGCCTCGCCGATAACCACCTGGTCGAAATGGGAGGCCACATCCTGCGGCAGCATACTGGCGTGGATGCCGCCGATGATGACGCGTGATGAACGATGCGCGGCAGAGCGGACGTTGCGGTACTGGTCGGCGATGAGCTTACCGCGTTCCACGGTTGCGGTGATGCAGCTGAGGCAGAGGAGGTCAACAGGTTCGAGTTCATCGCGACCGATCGGTCTGCCCGCGATATTCTCGTTGAAAATAGCGACTTCGTAACCCGCAATCTTGGCGATTGTCGCCAGATAAACGGGACCGAGCAGGGGAATAGCCATGAACCGGGAGAAAATATTCCCGATGGAACCGGCCGGTTCCACAAACAGTATTCGCATCTTTCTCATGAGCCCGCTTTCGAAAAAAAAATGTCAATTTCAATATACACGTTTCATTGAGTTCCCGGCTAGGATTTTATCAGCCCTGCATTCAAAAAAATATTTGCTTTGCCCTGACAATAACCTAATTTGATATGAATGGCGTCCGTAAGGTTATCATTGAAAGGAAAGAATTATGGTAAAGAAGGGTGCGAACATCGTATTTCTTGGAATTGCATGTATGCTCATGCCGTGTGCTGCGCAGTCGGATAAGAGTGACGAGGGAGTCAACCCGACTATTTCCCGCAACGCAACGCGCGGTCTTTTCTCTACCAATTCCGCTGAGACAATGGGCAGCGGCAGGCTGTCATTTTCTCTCATTCAAACATGGTACAAGCAGGAAACCGGCTATCGGATGACTGTAAATTCCGGGGCGACACCAAATACCGATGCCCAGATATTCACGAGCCTCGGCGCGGTTTCTTTCGGCGTTAATCAATTCATAGACATCTTCGGGTCCGGGGCTGTCTACACCACCCGTGACTATTCGAGCGGGTCTCCTCATTCCGGCATCGGCACCATTCTGGCCGGAATTCAGGGTGCATTACCTTTTCCCGAAGCCTCGCCCTTCCACCTGGGTGCGCTCGGTATCGTGTCCGGAGGTACGTCAGCCAATCAGCTCGATTCCAACCGGGCCGACGGATACGACTATTTCGAGACCCGCACCGGGTATGATTTCATGGGCAAGGTTCTGGAGTCCCTGGTTTTTGGCAATGAGTCGCAATCTGTAAAGCTGCATTTCAACGAAGGCGCCGTGTTTTCCGTTGAAAGCCAGAAAAAGACTTACATCCTTTTCGCCATGGGACTGCAGGTCAATCCCCATAAGATGATTTCGCTGGGCGTGGAATTCAATTCCCGCAGCACGTGGAGCGATAATACCACCATCACCTCAGACCCGATGTGGCTCACGCCGTCCGTGCAATTCCGCACACCCTATTACATGAATGTCGTGCTTGGAACGGACATTTCGCTTTCGTCCACCAGAGACGGCGTAAATGTGCCGCCTGCACTCGAGAAATACAGGGTCTTTGGCGGCCTTGATTTCACCTTTGACCTGCTTTCCGGAGAAAGAAGAGCGCAGCGGGACAAGGAGCGGAATGCGGCAAAGGAAAAGGAAGATATGTCGAAAAGCCAGGTTCGGCTGAGGGCCGAAGCCGACAGCACGGCCAGGAAAGCGAGAATGGATTCTCTTGCCATGGCCACAAAAATGAAAGCGGATTCCATCGCCGCGGCTGCTGCGGCCAGGCAACTGGCTGATTCGCTCGCCGCAAAAATGAAACAGGATTCCATCACCCTGGCAGAAACAAAACGTCGTTTACAGGAGGAGATGTCAAAGCGTTCGGACGCTGAAAAGCAACTGCTTTCCACCGGCATGCTGCTCCTGGACGCCGTGTATTTTGAAAGCGGCAGAACGGAGATTTCGATAAACTCCAAGCCCTATCTCAATATCATCGGCAAGATGTTGACAAAGTACCCCAAGCTCATGATAGAGATCGGCGGCCATACGGACAATGTCGGCGGATATCAGTCGAACCTCCGGCTCAGCACCGCACGCGCGGAATCGGTACGCCAGTACCTTTTCCAGGTTGCACCGGAGCTTGCCACGCGTCTGACCGCGATCGGCTATGGCCCTGACAAGCCCAAGGCTGAAAACAGGACCGCGGCAGGCAGAAAAGTCAATCGCCGGGTCGAGATGCAGGTTCTGAACAAGGACGTGCTGAAGGAATACAATCCGTAAGGCGAGCAGAGATCGTCAGAATGGAAAGGCCCCGGCTGATGACAGCCGGGGCCTTTTTTGTTGATCACTAACTGTGTGATTCCATGCAACTCTTTGCCGGATCCGCTTAGTTCACTTCCGGCGTGAATACCCAGCTATCGTCCGAGCATTTGCCGGATTTTCCCATGTCGCAGGCAAAACGATAGTGAACGGTGATGCGCCTGCCTGCCACGGCGCTGATGGTTTTTACCGTATTCTTCATTTGCCGCAGCCTGACTTCCATGACGCCGATGCCGAAGAAATGAGGGGTGTCATTTGTCAATATCCTGCGGTTGATTTTCTTTTCGAAATCGTCGATTTCCTCGAGAGAAAACAGGCTGACTTTATGGATCCCGGTCGTAATGGGATAGTTGACGGTTTGGCCGCGCGTCGGCAGTTCGACGTCATCGACGAAAACCTTGAAGTACTTTGCCTTACCCTCGACAACAGCCGAATCGATAACCACGCTGAGCGTGCACTGGATCCTGCCGCCGGTCCGTCCCGCGTCATCGATGCAGTACTTTTCCTTGAGCATGAAATATTCGAATTCCCGCTGAGTCATGCTGTCGAGGTTCTTTTTCTTCAGCGCAACGTACCTGGGATCGTCGCAGGGACTTTGCGAAAACAGGAGCGCGGAAATTGCGCAGACAAAGAGAATCGCGGTTCGCATGGTGGTCCTTTCGGTTGCGGTTACACGTGCGTGCATGTCAATATATATAATTGGCGAGAACCGGTCCGAACATTTTTGGACGCGGCGACGCGGAAAAATGGTCAACCGCGAGCGTGTAGTTCAGAAGAAAAATGATTTGTGCGGAAAGAGCGGGATGTGACGGACGTCACACTTTTCCCCATTCGCCGCATTTTTGCGATTGTCCTAAAAGGCGCTGATATTCCGCGCCCGCCGCCCGGCAGGATGGCGAAGAAGACTTGCGCGGCCCATGGCTTTGCGGCGGCAACCAGCCGGTGTCGCGGCGCTTAACTTACGGGTTCTTTAGGAATCTCAAGTAGAAGGCTGCGAACACCAAGACAATGCCGATGTTCGCCATCATCCGTTCCCAGAATCGATGCTTAAAGAAAAATAAATCTACACTAACGACAGCGGCAACCATCGCCACAACGTAAAGTACGACGAACATATTCTTTGTCATCTTAGTTCCTTTCTTATTTTTTTTTTCGTGGACATTGGAATTAATTAAGAAGCGCCTTTCACTAATTACGACGCGGTTAATTTGCTGCGCATCGCCAGTCCTCGAAGGAGGGCCAGTGACTTGTGCTGAGCGCAGCGACGCATTGAGCTTGTCGAAATGGGGAACAGCTGATTGCAGAAGGGTGCAAACGCCTAGTGGAAAATGCAATCATCTACTGGAATTACCTGTATCTGAGTGCTCGCTGAATCTTCACTTTCCAATAATCGAAAGGGCGCACGCTTTTTGAGAACTTCCTGTCTGCAGGAAGACGGCGTAAACGCCATTTCTCACCTTGCGTCCCTGGTCGTCCGTGCAGTTCCAGATAGCTTCATGAAGACCGGAGGGCATGCCGCTGTTTTCCAATGACTTAATCCTTTGACCGGAGGCATTGCAGATTGTCAGCCGCACAATGGATTGCGAAGGAACGAAGTATGAAATACGCATGGTTCCCGGGATTGTCTCAACCGCCCTTACCGGAACACCTTTGTTTGCCTTTTTTGAAAATAAATTGTTGTCTTCCTGCGCAGTACCGGTCGCTACGGCAGTTGAAAAGATTATGTATCCGAACTTGCTCGGCGTGTGGAAGGACCCGTTCATGGTCGGAGACCACGCGTAGAGATCGGGTGTTGACACATTGTCCCGCCGGTCTATCCGGTAAAAATTGATCCGCATCTTTTCATTATTTTTCGGAGGAAGCGAGACTTTTTTCGTCATATTCGTGTCGAGGTCCTTCCAGGGAATCTTGACCTCGACCGTCATGCCGGTGTCCACATCCGTGGAATTGTTCGGCGTTCCCCTGAGTTTCACCGCACTGACCATGTCCGATGCGTTCCAGGCGTTGTCGGTGCTGGTGACGGTCCCGTTGACATTCTTGATCAATCCGTCCCACACCGTATTCAGACAATTCCATTCCAGTTCGATATAGGTCGTTTGGTCCGTGTCCGCGTCAAAAAAGGACTCAACGGACTCTTCATTGTAAATTGGATCGTCACGTTTTGTGAGCGTGCCTTTTATAGTGTTGTCTTTTGTGACATACGCGAGATACAAATTCGTGGAATCCCATGCCGCGAAAGCATTGGTCGCCTGGAGCGGCTGGCCGCCGGCGGTGTTTTCCACAAATTTCAACGTGTCTGCCTTGCCCCAGGTCTTTTCATTGAGCACGCCGTCGATTGTCATGGTCTCTATTGTCATCTTGCAGGTGTATGTCGGAAGTGTTGCAGCCTTGCTGTAGAAAGAAAAAGCATACACTAAGACGACTAAACTTGCGCGTAGTCCCAGGTTGAGCGTTCCCATATTTTTCCTCTTTTCCGACTGTTGTTGGTGTGTTTTATTCGTTGCCATTGAAGACAGCTACGGGATGTATCAAAGATGCAGTATTAAGAAAATAGGTATAATCAACATGTCGTTTTAAAGAGGTTTTAAATAACGTTTTGAAATGGAACATTCTTACTGCAAATGACTATACCGCAGATAAACTATGTATTCCGTATTGAAATAGCAAATTTAGCAAGTTTGGAGTCAACAAGCAGGAATGCCAACGTCAACGCTGATTGACATTAGGTTGTATTAAGGTCTCGTAAAACGTGGTGTTGCTGACCATAAAATACGGGACAATCCAAAGGAATCCTATGCCGAGGCTTGCTATGCCTAACAAGATCCACCCGATGAATCTGCAACAAAAGCAGAAATATCTGTATTTGTTTCCATTCATTATCTCTTTACTTTTTTTGATGGCATCCCGGCCGCTCATTTCATCATTATCGACCATCACGTAGAATGTCATAGAGTATGAAATGGCCGCAATGATGCCCGGTACAATGAGCAAGAGCGCCCAGAGCAAAGTGAAAACTATCATTAACAAATAAGCAATAAGGGTCCTGGCAAAAGCATGAAATCCCTTAAAGAGATCTTCCAGAACAGGATTCTTTTCTCTGGCAAAAGCCAGGAAATAGTAGCTTAAGCCGAATGCGATCGGACCGCCAATTATCAAATTGATCAGCCAACCGATCTTTGGAATCGATCTGGGGACAATGGAAGTCAGGAGATAAATGAAAGCAACCAAAATGGTTGGTCCCCATTTTCCTTTTAGCTGGGATCGCGCATTTGTCATAATGTCACTGTTATTCACGATCATAATATCTCCTTATTGGTTGAAGGATCATCACCGAGGCTGGAGAAGAAAACCATGCAAATAGATGGCAACGCCGATAAAATTGCTCAATTTGAAAGACAGCGTGACACCTTCAACGAGTGTCGATAATTATTTTGTTTATATGAAAATAATACCAAGCAAGAAGGTACTTGCTACACCGCAGGAAATCAGGAATGCCATCGCATCGGCCCGGGGCCTTGGCAAAACGCTTGTCACCACAAACGGATGCTTTGATATCATCCATGCAGGACATGTTGCATACCTTGCCGAAGCTGCCGGATTGGGAGATATCCTGGTGGTCGGCGTAAATTGCGATACCGTGGTCAGGGACCTGAAAGGCGTCGGCCGTCCTCTTCAGAATGAACGGGACAGGGTCGCGATTGTTGCCAGCTTGGCCATGGTAGATTATGCCTTTATTTTCCCGGAGAAAGATCCACGTGCGTTTCTGGAAATCCTTCGCCCCGATATTCATGTCAAGGGCGGAGACTATTCAAACGATATCATAGAGACCCCGGTGGTTGAGCAGCACGGCGGGTGCGTCAAATTCGTGTCGTATTTGAAAGATCATTCCACGACATCGCTGGTAGAGAAAATCAGAAAGCGGTGATGACCTCACGGTCATTGAATTTTTCTCGTTTTCATAGTATTCTTATGTAGTTGCACACAGAACAATTGACGGCTCGGTTACATTTTTCCAGCAGGTTATCGTCGGCGTCGTGGTCGGTATTTCTCTGAGAAAAATTCTATCAGGAGAATGAAGAATATGGCCAGGCAGGCAGGAGTTACGGTTCAGGACTATCAGGTGAAACTTGAAGCGAATCCGCAATCGCTCGTGTTCTCGAGGCTCGCCGACGGCTTTCGAAAAAAAGGCGAAATCCAGCAGGCTATCAGTATATGCACCCAGGGATTGCAACTTCATCCTGATTACGTGACGGGACGCGTTATTCTCGGCCGGTGTTTTCTTGAACAGGAAAAGCTCAAGGAGGCTATAGCTGAATTCGTGCGCGTCGTGGATCTTGACAGGCGCAACCAGGTTGCGATCAAGATGATTGCGGACATATTTGTTCGTCAGGGCATGAAGGAAAAGGCCGGCGATCTGTACGCTTGCCTCCTCGGCATGGACCCTGAAAACCAGTCACTCTTGAAGCTTGCTCAGGCAAACCCGGGAAACGGCGAGAAGAACATTCGAAGGATTCTGGGTATCGCTTCCGGCGCACCAATTTCCATTGAATCCGAAGAATCCGTGCAGCTTGTTCCACACGTTTCGGCTGACACGATCATCGATGCTGACAAGACTATGCGAATGGACATTGTTTCCAGGCAGCCCGAAGGAAGGCTCGGGGACGCGGCCGAGCTGGGCGAGATGCTCGTCAAGACCCAGAAATTCGACACCGAAGAACTGAACACTGCCGCTGACATCGGAGATTCGTACCGGGTTACGGAAACGATCTCGGATAAGCCGGCCAAAGAGATTGACCAGATCACCGGGGACGACGTCAGCTCTCGCATGGAAATGATTTTCGGTGAGGAGGATGCCCCAAAGACGGAAGCCGGTTTGGAGTCGGCGACCCTTCCATCGGAGAGCATGGATGTTGTGCCGGACATGATGCCAGAGGACCTTGGGAAAAAAGTATCTGACGATACCGTGGCCGGACCGCTTGACACCAAGGAATCAATTGCCGCGCCGGTCGTATCCGGGAGCGATATCACCTCGCGCATCGAACAACTGTTCGGGGACGAGACTTTGCCCGCCAAACCCGAAGCAAGCGTATCCGGTCCTCCGGAAAGCCCCGAGCCGCGCGTGCAAGACGAGAAACAGGGGGAAATCGAAAGCCTGTCCGGAAAAGATGTCACGGATCGGCTCAATGAGATGTTCTCGGACTCGGATCCCTCTTCTCTTACCGGGCCGCTTGCGGAAATCGGCAAGTTGCTTGATCTGCACATGCCCTCGATTGACAAGGAGGAGCCGACGGTTCCGGGGAGCGAAATGCATGACGACCTGACTACCGAACCCGTCAATGTCGGCGCGCTGACGCCTGGTTCCCCGCAGATCGATGAACAAGAAATCGTGCGGGGCGAAACCCCGGAGGCTGTGTCGGGTGACGACATCGCGCTTCGCTTGGAGACGATTTTTAATGAGGAAGAGAAGCAGGAAGAAGCAACGGACGCCGGCGCGATTACGGTCAGTGAAGATTCGGAGACTCATCCGGAAGAAGATACCAGATTTCCTGTCGAAATTCATGACCAACCAATCGTGATTAGCGGCGATATTTCAGACACCGATATCCATGACCAGGGCGAGGCAACGCTGTTCGGCACAGAGACCATGGCCGAGGACCTCGGGAGGCCGGAACCAGCCGAGACGATTTCTGCGGGGCCCTCCACCGTGGCGCAACCGGAGGCAGAAATCGATGACGCCGTTGAGCAGGAGGAACAGCCTGAAATGTCAGGCGATGACGTCGTGGGAAGGCTTGAGGAACTTTTCTCCGAAGATCTTGCCAAAGACGGAGGACTTGAGTCAATTCCCGAGGGCGAAAAGGATGACGGCGATGTCAATCAGGGTTTCTACACAATGTCCGGAGAAAACGCGCAGACGGCGGCGTCCGACGAGGGCCTCCTATCCGAACTTGATAAATCAGATTCAGAGGATCAGGAAAAGGAATATTCCGGGACCATGAGAGGATCGGAAGACAAGACCGTGCTCATGGACCAGGACGGCGGCGACCTCACGCTGGCGGTTGCCGAAGACGAAACCATTATGGCTGATAGTCAAGCCCGCCTGCCGGAACAACCAGCCCTTCGCGTGACCGCCGAACCTGCCGCCGATAGCGACGATGACGTGGTCGTCAGCGAAGCAACGCAGATTCGCCTTCCTGCCTCAGATCAGATGGCGCCGCCGCCGGAGGCGGACGAGGACACGGTTACCCAATATTCAATACCAAATCACGTCCTGACGCCGACGCTTGCCGACATTTACTATCAGCAAGGACAGCCGAAGCTCGCGCTTCAGATCTACAACCGGCTGCTCGAAGCGGACCCGGACAACGAACGGATCGCGCAGCGTGTTCGTGAGATCGAACGAGCGTGCGCGGCCGCTGAGCGGGAAACTGCGGAAACGTCCGTGCTTGACAGTGAGAAGAAAAGGACAATTGCGCCAAGGCTTGAGCCCGTCGAACAGCCTCCGACGCAAAGGAAGACGCCGGGCGGCGCCGCGGGTAAACCGCTTGCAGGCGTGCGCATAAAGAAGATCTATAAGAACAGAAGAAAGAAAAACAAGTAAGATTCTTGACGGAAACGGACCAGGTGAAGCCTACACAAACCGGACAGGCGCCACACACATCCCCGGCATCCGAAGGTTCTCACGAACGCCTTGCCGAGGCGCAGGCGTTCGTGACGCATCATCGGTATACCCACATTATCCTGTCCGATAGCGTGGATATCGAATACCTGAGCGGCTTTCGATCGTCAAATGTGCATTGCCTTGTCACAGCCCGGAAAAATATTCTTTTCAGCGATTTCAGGTACAAAGAGGCGGCGCTTGCATTCTGTAAACTTTCGAGAACGTGGAAATTCTCCGAGATTCGTGAGAGTGATTTTTCGTTTTTTCGCACCTTCATCCCGAAGGGGAGCGTCGCGGCGTACCAGTCCGACGTCCTGACCGTCGATCAGTTCGCGACACTCCGGAAAATTTTGCCTGATGTGAAGCTTGTCAAGTTGCATCAGTCCTTTGCCGGCGTCCTTCAGCCCAAGACCGAGCCGGAGCTCCAATCCCTGCGGCAAGCCGCGGCGATCGGGGACAGGGCTTTTGACCATGTCGTTCGCACCGTTCGCGCCGGAATGACCGAAATTGACGTCGCGCGGATCATCGAAAACCGGTGCAGAACGCTCGGATCGGAGAAGCCGTCATTCGATACCATCGTGCTGTTCGGCAGGCGCGCCGCGCTGCCGCATGGCCAACCCTCCGGCGTCAGGCTCGCTGCCGGCGATTGGGTGCTGTGTGATTTCGGCTGCACGGTAAACGGTTTCTGCTCGGACATGACGCGGACGTTTGTCATGGGCAAGGCATCGTCACGCCAGAAAAGAATATACGACATCGTGCTGCGAGCACAGGAAAGCGGCAAGAATGCCGTGGCCGCTGGCGTCAAGGCATGCGACGTGGACGCCCGGTGCCGAAGCGTCATTTCCAAAGCCGGATTCGGGAAGCAATTCGGCCATGCGACCGGCCACGGCGTTGGACGTCGGATCCATGAAAGTCCTCGCATCAGTAAAAACGATACTACTATTTTGCGGAACAAGACCGTGATCACCATCGAACCGGGAATTTACATACCGTCTTTTGGCGGCGTCAGGATCGAAGACATGGTCATTGTCCGCGACGTCGGCTGCGAGGTCATGACGCATGCGCCGCGCACCCTTATCGAGGCCGGAGGCATCCGATGAATATCAACATGCTTCTGAAAACGATGATTGACAAAAGCGCCTCAGACCTGCATCTCCGCGTCGGTACACCGCCTGCATTCCGAATCAACTCTTCGCTTTTCAGGGCACAGACTGATCCGATTTCTCCGGCCGACATGGAGCAGATATGCGGCGAAATCATGCGGCCTGAACAGAAAGAGGAATTTGACAAGACAAACGAGTTCGATTTTGCCGTGGGGCTCAAGGGCGTGGGCCGGTTCAGGATCAACGCCTGCCGCCAGCGTGGCACCACGTCGCTCGCGATCCGGTCAATCAAGACGCAGATTCCTTCGTTTTCCGAACTCGGACTTCCCAGCGTGATCCTGGACATTGCGATGAAGAAGCGCGGCCTGATTCTTGTCACCGGTACCACGGGAAGCGGGAAATCGACGCTGCTGGCCTCGATGATCGATCATATCAACAACAATCTATCCGTCAATATTGTGACAATTGAAGATCCGATCGAATACTTGTACCGTGACAAGAAGAGCATCGTCGCGCAGCGGGAGGTGGGCACGGACACGCACAGGTTTGCAAACGCGCTGCGTGCATGTTTCCGGCAAGACCCTGATGTGATTCTCATCGGCGAGATCCGCGACCAGGACACCATGGATACCGCGATGAGTGCCGCTGACACCGGGCATTTGGTCATGAGCACGCTGCACACCATGAATGCCATGGAAACTATTTCGCGAATTCTTTCGTTCTTTCCGCCCCACCAACATCAGCAGGTGCGGCTTGTGCTTTCCAACGTGCTTGTCGCAGTGGTTTCGCTTAGGCTTCTGCCGAAACAGGACGGCTCGGGTCAGGTGCCTGCGGCCGAGGTCATGATCAACAATGCTGCCATAGCGGAGTATATTCTGAACCCGGACAAGGCTCATCTCATCATGCCCGCGATTTGCGAAGGATACACGCAGTACGGATCGCAGTCGTTTGACCAGTCGCTACTCCAGCTTTTCAAGGACGACCTTATTACGTTCCAGGTTGCAAAGCAAAACGCCACCAACCCGGACGATTTCGAGCTCAAGGTCAAGGGCGTCGAAGGAACTTCGGATAGAAAATGGATTACCTAATTAATAACGGAGGTTTGCAATGAAGCGGATGATAATGGTTCATGCAATTACCCTTTGTCTCTTTGTGTCCTTTGTCAACGCAGACATGGTCGCAAAGATCACGACCTTCGAAGGCGCCGTGCAGGTCATGAAAAAGGGTTCCACGGACTGGAAGAACGCGCGGCCCGGCATGCCGCTTGAGGTTGGGGACCAGATATACACGCAGGCCGAAAGCTTTGCGGAAATCCGTTACACCATCGGCACGGTCCTGAGAATGGATGAGAAGACCAAGGTCACGCTGGAATCGTCGACGGAAAAAACCGTAAAGTCCAAAAGCGCCATCGGCACCGTCTGGATCAACATGCGCAAGCTGGTGTCGGCCGGTAAGGAATTCCAGGTGTCCACGCCGACGGCCGTGGCCGCAATCCGGGGCACAGTTTATGACATGTCAACCACCGAGGATTCGGCGTCGGACGTCAGCGTGTACGAGGGCAAGGTCGCGGTCGGGCCATCGGACGATCTGAAAAAGAAACTGGAAGCCGAAAAGAAGAAGTCCGCGGCACGGTCCGAGACACCGGTCGAGGTCCCGGGCCCCGAGGAAATCCCGGGCCCCTACGAAGTATCGCTCGACCAGTGGCGCACCATCGTGGCTGGCCAGAAAATCGTGGTTCGCAACGACGGTAAATTCGCTCAGGAGAAATTCGACGCCCAGGCGGCGGCGAAGAATGCCTTTGTCAAGAAAAATCTCGAACTTGACAAGGAGCTCATGAAGGAAAAAGCAAAGTAGAAAAAGCCCCCCTCACCCGCCTCTTCAGGTACTTCCAAGGGTCTCCCTGAGGGGGCACAATCAAAACGCTCCCTTAGGGAGATGGAGGGGTGTTTTCCTAGAACTTGTCCCTGCATGCCCATAGCCCGGTCGCGGGGTTGGAAATAAAGAATATTTCCTCTCCGTCCGGCATGATGTTGATTCCCTGTTTCAAGGTTGTGTGGTCATACCTGGCGCATATGTCGCTCGCCGATGAATAGTGGTATCCGACATTTTCGATTTGCTCCCTGCTCAGCATGCCGGGACAATACGTTATCGAAAAACGGCCTTCCGATGAACCGTGAATCAGATGGGCCGCCGCGCTCAGATTGTTCTTCAGGTGCTGGTTTCCATCGACATGCCGCATGACCGCTTCCGTACCCTTGTATCCGAACGCGGACACGAGCCTGTTGATATCCGGGTCTTCACCGAACATCTTCACGCCGGGCGCGAGTACAACAAGTTCTCCGCCATCCGCAATGGCCATACGCGTGCGGTACACACTTTTGTTGCCGAGCCACGTGCTTCTGTATTCGACGGGATCAAGATAGACCACGACCTTCTTGAGTGGTTTGTCAAAAAGGTGGATGTTTACCTGACGCGACAACTCGGCTGCGCGCTGGTAGCAATCACGGTCCGTGCCGATGAATAGGCCCCGGGTTACTGACGTCCCGTCCGCGGCAGGTCCGACAACCGTGATGGCGTGAACGATGGGAAGCGTTCCAAGGTACTTTTCAAGCGCATAATCAAGCACTTTACGGACCGGAGTATCCATTTTGCCGAGAATGCGTTCGATGCCGTAGGTCGCACCCAGAAAATGAGTCTTGTGAATATTCTCCGTGCCGCCTAAACCCACAAAGATGTTCTTGCTGTAGCCGGCCATGCCCGCGACTTCGTGCGGCACGACCTGGCTCACGGAGAGGATGCAATCGAGGTCCTTTTCAAACACGTGACGGTTGATCAGGACGCCTATGGGGTAGGAGAGAATGCCTTCGGACGCCTGCGAAACGAAATCCGCCGGTACCTGGCCCAAGAGCCTGCATTCGGTTCGCCAGTTGTGCGCCCGGAACAGGGATTGCGGCACAGTGCCGAACATGGTCTTATTTTCATCCTCGGTCATCGGGCAATGGGTCCCCAGCGCAGGCATAATCGCCCATACCGAAGACGGATCGCGCTCATAGGCATACCGGGTCAGGTCCCCGGCGCGGGACCCGAGGCGCGTAATGTCCGGAGGCACGATAAGCATCTTCCGGATCGTTCCGAATTTGTCAAGAGCCGTCGCCATCGCCTGCCGAAGGTCGTCTGACGAAAGAGACTCGTCGACCGATCCGCGTTCAAAAAGAACCATTTGGTATTCCTGTCAGGTTACCGCTGGATGCGGGCCGATCCGCCCTTTGCAAAGGCGCGGACCTGCTCCACGGTTGCCATCGTCGTATCACCCGGGAATGTCGTCAAGAGCGCCCCATGCGCCCATCCAAGCCTGACCGCGTCTTCCGGCTCTTCACCACTGAGGAGGCCGTAAAAGAAGCCGGACGCGAACCCGTCGCCGCCGCCGACCCGGTCAAACACGTTCAGTTCGCAGGTCGGGGATACGTATGTCTTGCCGTCGATCCAGGCGACAGCGCCCCAGCTGTGGTGGTTGGTCGAGTGAACCTCACGTAACGTGGTCGCGACAATTTTGACCTGGGGATACTTTTTTATGACATTGTCAATCATGCCGAAAAAAATGCTCGGATCGAGCTTAGACTTCTTCTCGACTTCAGGGCCCTTGACGCCCAAACCCTTTTGCAAATCCTCTTCGTTGCCCACGAGGACGTCCACATACTTGGCGATTCCGTCAATGACAGACAAGGCGCGCTCGTGGCCGCCCCAGATGTTCCACAGTTTCTCGCGGTAGTTCAGGTCGAAAGATACAATGGCACCGGCTTCCTTAGCGGCCTTCATGCCTTCGATGATGAGTTGACCGGTTGTTTCAGAAAGCGCGGCAAAGATGCCGCCGCTGTGGAACCAGCGCACACCGCCTTCTGCGAATATCGTCTTCCAGTCGATGTCGCCGGGCTTGAGCTGCGCGGCTGCTTCGTTGGACCGGTTGTAAAACACGACCGGCGCGCGGACGCCGAACCCGCGGTCGCTGTACACGGTCGCCATGTTCGGGCCGTTGACGCCGTTGTGTTTGAACCTTCGGTAAAACGGCGTCACGCCCATGGCTCTGACCCGCTCGGTGATGAGTTCGCCGATGGGATAATCGACCATAGCGGTCACGATGCCGGTCCTCATCCGAAAACAGTCGGCCAAGTTGGCGGCGCAGTTGAATTCCCCGCCGCTGACATGGATAGAGCATTCGGTCGCCTTACGAAACGGGATTGACCCGGGGTCAAGCCTGTTGATAAGAGCGCCGAGCGAGACAAAGTCGAGAGAGCCCTGTTTTGGAATGTTTAAACCATATTTCATGGAGTCGTCCTTCGTTTGCTGATACGTGAATAGGAAAAAACCCAAAACGATACCGTAGAGACGGTGCATGCAACGTCTCTACAAACAATATTCGGAATGCGGTTGTTATGATTCGCATGGTGAGGAAAACCCGTCACACGCCGGAAAATGCGTTGAAGCCGCCGTCAACAGGCATTACCATGCCGGTGACGAATCGCGACATAGCTGATACAAAGTAGAGCATGGCGCCGAGGAGATCCTCGGGCGTCCCGAACCTGCCCATGGGCGTGGCGGCCATGATCCTCGTGCCGCGGGCGGTGAGGGATCCGGTCGCCGGGTCCGTGAGCAAAAACCTGTTCTGATCTGTCAAAAGAAATCCCGGCGCAATGGCATTGACCCGGACGTTCTGTTTCGAAAGATGCACCGCAAGCCAAGCGGTAAAATTATTGATTGATGCCTTGGCGGCGGAATAGGCCGGGATCCGCGTCAGGGGCCGAAAGGAATTCATGGAGGAGATGTTAAGGACAACTCCCTGTTTTCGTTGCACCATGTCGACGGCGAAAACCATGGTCGGCAGCAACGTCCCCATGAAATTGAGGTCGAAGACGCTCCTAAAGGCATCGGTATCGAGTCCGAAGAAGGTTGACTCGATGTGTTCGAGATCAGCATCCTGAAAAAACTCCTGCGAAGCCGTGGCCTTGGGAGAATTGCCGCCCGCGGCATTGATGAGAATATCAACTGGCCCCATGACGTTATTGATTTTTGTTTTCGCATCAGCCAAAGACTTTTTGTCAAGGACGCTGCCGCCGATCCCGATCGCGGTCCCGCCCGTTGCCGCGACAATGTCCCGTGCCTTTTTTTCCGCAAGGTCGGCCCGCAAGTCCAGAATCGAAACCTTGACGCCATGGCGGGCCAGGCACAACGCCATTTCACCGGCGATGACGCCCGCGCCCCCGGTGATAACCGCATTTTTTCCGGAAAGATCATCGAACCATTGCGAAATCATGTTTTTCCTTTGGTGCTTGAAAGGGAGGGAAATCAAAACCGAAATAATTCCGCGCATTATCGAAGCATATATCGCTGACCAGGGCGCCGATCATGGTCATGTCACCGGGAATGTCGCCGTTTTCCACGTCGTTCCCCAGAATGTTGCACAGGATTCTCCGGAAATACTCATGCCTGACAAAAGATAAGAGCGAGCGTGAGTCGGTCGTCATGCCGATGTGGCGATTCAAGAGGCCGGTGGTGCACAGCGTCCGGATATTCTGAACAATACCGTGGTAGCCGTCGGCAAACCACCAGGCGGGACCGTATTGGATTTTGCCCGGGAACGATCCGTCCGAAAATGAACCGGCAATACAGGCGAAAAGATCGTTGTCCCGAGGGTTGATATTATAGAGAATAGTCTTTGACAAATGATCGTCCCGGTCAAGAGCGTCCAGAAATCTGGTGAGCGGCCGGCCCTGCGAAAAATCGCCGATGCAATCGACGCCTGCGTCAGGTCCGACACTGGAAAACAGACGGGTTCGCGGGTTCCGCAGCACGCCGAGATGGAATTGCTGGACCCATCCCCGCCGGTGATTCATTCTGCAGAGTTCGAGCAGGAGCGCAGAAACGAATTTGTCTCGCTGATCCCCGCTGACCGTCTTGCCCCCGCGCACCTGGCTGAAAATTGTGTCGATTTCCGAAGACGAGAACTGTTCGGCCGAAGGTACCGTTTCCAGTGCAATGTCCGCGCTTCTGCACCCCTGCTCGTGAAAGTACGCGTGCCTTTTGTCAACAGCGTCCAGGAAATCCGCAAACGACGCGATTGTAATTCCGGATACCGAGGACAATTGGTCGCAATAGCGGTTGAACGGGTCTGTATTGTCAATTTTAAGCAGCTTTTCGGGCCGAAACGAAGGCAGGACCGATATTTCAAAACCTTCCGTGCGAAGCTGCCGGTGAAACCTGAGATCGTCGACAGGATCATCCGTGGTGCAAACCGTTTTGACATTCATTTTTCGCAGCAGGTTCCGGGCGGAGAAGCCGGGGTCCTGCAGCCGCTCATTGCACTTCGCAAAGATATCCGGGGCAGTTTTCGGGGAAAGAAGATCGGCAATGCCGAAATACCGTTTCAATTCAAGATGCGCCCAGTCATAGACGGGACTACCGCATGCACGGGAAACGGTCCGGGCCCACATTTCGAATTTTTCCCGGTCTCCCGCTTTACCGGTGATATAGGTTTCTTCAATGCCCTCTGCGCGCATCGCCCGCCATTTATAATGGTCTTCACCGAGCCAGAGCTTTGTGATCGTCGGGAACGTCGCGTCCTCGGCAATCGCCCGTGGGGACAGGTGGCTGTGATAGTCAAGAATAGGCATTGGCTCGGCATACCCGTGGAAAAGATCTCGGGCTCTCTTGGAATGGAGCAGAAAATCATCAGAAAGATAGGTCATTGTCTTGTCCTGTGTCGCTTTGGTGTCACGCGGTATAGGTTCCTGAAGCAACGTCACCGCCGCGACCGGTCCAATTGGTATGAAAAATCTGGTCTTTGGGTTTGTCTTTGCGTTTGTAGGTATGCGCGCCGAAATAGTCCCGCTGTGCCTGCAACAAATTTGCCGGCAGGTTCTCGCTCCTGTATCCGTCGAAAAATGAAAGCGCCGAAGAGAACGCCGGAACCGGAACGCCTGTCAGGGCGGCCTGCGATACGACACGTCTCCAGGAAGCCTGGCAACGATCCATGACCGACCTGAAATAATCATCCACGAGGAGGTTGGAAAGCCCCGGGCCCTTTACAAACGCGTCCTTGATCTTTTCAAGAAAGGCGCTTCTGATGATGCAGCCGCTTCTCCACAGAAGGGCAATGTTGCCGAAGTCAAGGTTCCACCCGTATTCCTTCTGGGCCTCACGCATACACATGAAACCCTGCGCATAGGAAATGATCTTTGACGCAAGCAATGCCTGACGGATGTCCTCAATGAACGCTGTTTTGTCTCCGGCAATCTTTACCGCCGGGCCCGAAAGAAGCCTGGCCGCGGCAACTCGCTCGTCCTTCAAAGCGGACAGGCACCGTGTATACACGGCCTCGCCGATGAGCGTGACCGGAATGCCGAGATCAAAGGAGTTGACGCTGAACCATTTGCCCGTCCCCTTTTGTTCTGCTTTGTCAAGTATCTTTTCGACAAGGGGCGCGCCGTCTTCGTCTTTAAAGGCAAGAATTTCGGCAGTGATCTCGATAAGGTAGGAATTGAGATCGGTTTTGTTCCATTGTGCGAAGATGGCGTGCATGGCATCGGCGGAAAGGCCCAACCCCTGGTTCATCAGGTGGTATGCCTCGCAGATGATCTGCATGTCGCCGTATTCGATCGCATTGTGCGCCATTTTCACGTAATGGCCTGCGCCGTTATTGCCGACCCATTCGCAACAGGGCGCGCCGTCCGGAGTCTTTGCCGCGATTGCCTGGAAGATGTCCTTGATAAGAGGCCACGCCCGCGGGCTGCCGCCAGGCATGATCGACGGCCCGCGCCGGGCGCCTTCCTCGCCGCCCGATACGCCAGTGCCGACATACAAACATCCTTTTTCTTCAACGCGTTTCGCGCGCCGGATGGTGTCCGTGAAATGGGAGTTTCCGCCGTCGATGATGCAATCCCCGGGGGAGCAATGCGGCAGGATCGAATCGATCACCGCGTCAATGGCGGTGCCGGCCTTGACCATGATCATGATTTTGCGGGGCAGCTTAAGGAGCGCCATCATCTCCTCGACCGTATGTGCTCCGAGCACGCGTTTGCCCTGTTTAACGCATTTGTCTATATTGGCCTCGAATTCATCGTTGCGATTGTACGCCACGACCGTATAGCCATGGTCGTCCATGTTGAGGATCAGATTCTGGCCCATGACCGCAAGGCCGACCATTGCAATATCACCGCGAGGTTCCATGATGCAGTCTCCTTATTGTTTCTTTTTCCGTGCCCGTTGTTGTGCCGCGTGCGCCACGTCGTTGAAGTCGTACCCCTGCTGCCGGCAGAGAACCTTCACATGAGCCTCCCAGGTCGGCTCGTTGTTTTTCCGGTTTGGGCAAAAACAGTCGATGCAGACATAGCGCAAGGCTTTTGTGCCCACGGTCCTGACCGAATGACGCGTTGACGGTGGGATTTTTACGACCTGCGTGGGCTCTATTGGATATTCCTCTTTGCTTCGGCCGATGATAAGCATGCCCTTGCCTTCGACAACATAGAAAATCTGTTCAAGATCGTCATGCGTATGCGTATGCGTTGCCTTGCCCGGTTCGACGATCACGACAAACACTTCCGAGGTCGCCGCGTCGGCGCGGTCGATCACAAGATCGTTCTTGTGTGTAGGAAACTCGTACCGTTTATTGTCTTGTGTGTCAAACACGTATTTCATAATGCCATAGTCCCGCGCCGTCCAATAGTGCTGCAGCTCACCGGATTTTTACCGGTTCAAGTCTTGGGACCATGATCTGGATTATTGCCAGGGCAATCAGGTACATGCACCCAGCCGTAATGAAAATCGGCAAATAGTTCGAAGCATTCTTGTTCAAAATGCCACCGACATAATTTGCCATGATGAACCCGCCGATGCCGCCCGCTGCCCCGGCAATGCCGACAACCGAACCGACGGCGCGTTTCGGAAACATGTCGGAGCTGAGCGTATAGATATTGGCAGACCAACCCTGATGGGCTCCGCAGGCTGTTCCGATGAGCAAAACCGCAACCCAGATTTGTGTCGTGAAAGCTGCCCCGATCACCGGAATCACACACAGCGCGCACAAGAGCATTGCCGTCTTGCGCGCAACATTGACCGTCAAGCCGCGTTTAATGAGAAAAGCAGGAATCCATCCGCCGATAACGGAACCGATGCTGGCCATCGAATAGATGACAAGCAGGGACACGCCCATGGTCTTCATGTCCGTAATATTGACATGGAACTTTTTGTTGAGAAACCCCGGAACCCAGAAAAGCCATACCCACCAGATCGGATCGGTGAGAAACTTGCCGAACGTGATCGACCACGTTTGACGGTGGCCGAGGAGAGACAGCCACGGAACTTTTTCCGTTTCTTCCTCGGGTTCGCTTTGGATGAACGCCAGCTCTTGCTTGGAAAGGCGGGGATGTTCTTCAGGCCGTTTGTACATGACAAGCCACAGGATCAGCCACGCAAAACCGATGATGCCGGTAAGAACAAAAACCCATCGCCAGCCGTTTCCCATGCCGAACGTCGTGAGTATCCATGCCACGGCAAACGGCGTCACAAACGCGCCGATGTTGGTTCCGGAATTGAAAATACCGGTGGCAAGCGCCCGTTGACTCTTCGGGAACCATTCGGCAGCCGTCTTGACCGATGCGGGGAAGTTCGCGGCTTCTCCGATGCCGAGCAGCACGCGCCACAGAATGAACGACGCTACGGTCCCGGAAATTGCATGGCCCATAGCGGCCAGGCTCCAGAACGTGATCGCGATCGCAAATCCCTTCTTGATCCCTATCTTGTCGATCAACGCGCCTGCGCCGATCATGGTCAGGGCATAGGCGAGCTGGAAAAAGGAGATGACGCGGCCGTATTCCAGTTCAGACCACCCGGGCCATGACACGATCATGGGCTTGAGAATGCTGATCACCTGACGGTCGATGTAATTGATCGTCATGGCCAGAAACAGCACGCCGCAGATGACCCAGCGGAAATAGCCGGTTTTCGTTTTCACGTCATTCACAATAGGTTATCCTTCGCTTAATACATGACGTTGAGCCGTGCATTCCACCACCAATCGCCCTGTCTCTCAAGAACATCTTCGGTGTAATAATAGTTAGGATTGTTTGAGATCGGTCTCGTATGATCACGGGCCAATTGAACGATGAGCGCGAAACGATCAAGAAATGACTTCTTGAAATAAAAGGACCAGTACCATGGATACACGGAGGTGATCGCTGCATTGCCCGGCGGGTCGGCGATAGGTAACCAGGGCCCTGTTTTGCCGAAAACTTCTGTGCCTGAATTCGCGAATTTGTTGGGAAAGCGCTCCACTTCGATTGAAAAAACATCGTCCTGTTTCTCTTTTATCACGTCAAATGTTGCCAACTGTATTAGTCTGAAAAGAGGCAGGTTCAACCCCATCATATAGAGCATGCGATCGGTATTCTTGTCATAAAAGTGGCCGCCGAAATTGGCGGGATCGGTCGATGTCGTGTTATAATTCCTTTGATCCTCCAAAGCGGTAGAGCACCATTCGCCGTACAGCCGGAAATCCCCATATTTAAACGTATGCTGCCAGCCGAAAATCGGCTTTGGGTCAAGCGCAAACCTGAGCATGACTTTTGTTCCCTTGAAAGTATATGCCGAGGTATCGCCGTTTTCTTTGATGTATTTGTAGGTCTGGTTGCTTTCTTGGGCATCAAGGGTGTTGAAAAGATGGCAGAAACTTATTGCGCCGCCGACGTCGAGGAATTTCAACAGGCGATAGCTGAGCACATACGAGAGAGAATAATCTACGAGAGGAGGAAGCAGGTTTGAGCTTGTCAAGAGAAGGTCCTGGTGAAGACTGTCGAAAAGCGTGCTGCTGGCTCTGAATCCGAGCAGCCTGGAATAGGGCCTATTGAAATTGTTCATGACATACACCGGATACGTACTTGTCCGAAAAAGGTATTCGCCAAGATTGCGGACGTCCGGTGATGTCTTGAACGGAAAATAACCGAACCCGAATTGCAGCCACGGTCGGGTCTCGTCACCGAGGGTATACATGCCTTCGGCCCGGTCAGGATAGAACGTGAACGCGGGTTGATGCGACTCATACAGCACCGTCTGGTCGTAAGGGAAGTGGAATGCCATCTGGCATTCGATTGCAAGCACGATTCTGATGCGGTCTGCGGGAGAAATGTCGTTGACGTATTGGAACAGCATGCGTTCCATCCAGGCTTTCTTGAATAGTCCCGAACCCCCGTCTGTCGAAGCTCCCGTCGTTGAATGGTTGGCATCCATGGTGCCCTGAACTATCTCGCCGCCTTCAAGTCCCAGAAAGCCGCTCTGTTTTATTTTCAGGGCAGCAGGGGCTTGGGCGGGTGGCGGTGCGACCAACGATTGTTGTGCAACCGCGGCGGCAAGCTCGCTGGAATCCGTATTTTCCGCGATACATGTTGAAACGGCAACCAAAATACAAAACATCGAAATTCCAGCCGGCACGCGTTTCATAGTGCTCCTTTCATGATCTTCGGTGAGTATAAACAAATGATAAAAGGGTCTGCTGTATTGGAGGGCCCCGGCTTTGAAGACGGGGCCCTCAACGCAGAATGCGGTTATTCTCTTATTGCACGGTCAACGTTCCTGAAACAGGGAAAGCGGTCAAGGGCTGCCCCGCAAACGACGAGGGCCCAACCAGGATGGTATAAGCACCCGGCGCGACCACGAACTTGTTCACACCCGCGCCATCATCAAAGTAGGCAAGCTCTCTTTCCCGGATAGTGAAGGAAACCGTCTTCTTTTGCCCGGCAGTCAGCGTCGTTCGCACAAACCCTCTCATTTCCTTGATAGGACGGGGCTTTGGAGAACTGTTCGGATGAATATAGAGTTGCGCGACTTCGTCACCGACGCGCGTTCCCGTATTCTGGATATCCACGGAAACGATATACTGCCCGACAAAAGCCGTGCTCGGCGCAATCGTCAGGTTGCTGTATTGGAATGTGGTGTAGCTGAGACCGAAGCCGAACGCATACAACGGCACCTGATTGGTCTGGTCATAGTACCGGTACCCTCTTCCGAAGTCGTTCGTGTAATTCTCGTATTGAACGACATTGTTCGTCTCCAGAAAGGGTGGGAGCTGATTCGCATTCGCAGGGAATGAAGCGGAAAGACGGCCCGATGGATTCACATCGCCGTAGAGAATCTGGGCAAGCGCCGTTCCCTGCGCCTGACCGCCGTAGAATTCGACAAGCACTGCAGGGGCGTCAGCCCAGCCTTCCTGAACCGCTGCGCTTCCGCCGGTCATGACCACGATACATTTCTTTCCGGCAGCGATGATCGAAGCGACCAGAGCATTGTCTGTGTTAGGTGCTATTGACAAAGTGGACCTGTCCTGGTTTTCCGCTTCGCCGGACACGCCGGCGACCACGACGACCTGATCCGCAGTCTGCCAGTTCTGAGCAAGGTATTTTGCACCCGCCCGTGCGCTGATGCCGGCATCAGGCGCAATCTGAATCCCCGCAGCAGGATCCGGACACGGTTTGCCGCTGGCGATCGCGCCGACTCCCCATTGCCTGCACTGATTGTAATACGAGCCGACAACCGCAACGGTCTTGGCGGGATCCAGGGGCAATGCCGGAGCCGCGGGAGTGCCGAAATTAGCGTTTTTCACCAAGACAATCGACTTCAAGGCAACTTGCAAGGCAAGGTCCTTGTGATTTTGCGACTCCAACGAGCTTGCATACTTGACGTTTGCGCTTGTGCCAAGCTTTCCGATGACCCCAGACCAGACCTTCGTGCGCAGGACACGTCGTGCCATGTCGTCAAGTCTGGCCTGAGGAACCTGGCCCGGCACGTCATTTGCCAGTTGTCCGAATACAACCGCGTTGGGCAGTTCAACGTCCTGTCCCGCATTTGCGCATTGCGCGGCCGTGTTGTGATCCATCGCGCCCCAATCCGAAATCACAAATCCTCTGAATCCCCAGTCAGTCTTAAGAATATCGGTGAGGAGATGGGAGCTCGCAGCGCAATAGGTGTTATTGACCATGTTGTAGGCGCTCATGACGCTCCACGCCCTGGCTTCCTTCACCGCATATTCAAACGGCATGCAATAATTTTCACGCAGCGGCCGCTCGGAAAGGTTCGAGGTTATCAAGGCCCTATTATTCTCGCGGTCGTTGCAGACGAAGTGTTTCGGCATGGTGATGGCGTTCAATTTCTGGGCTCCGTTAACATACGCAACGGTCAGCCTGGCCGCAAGGAAGGGGTCTTCACCGAAGGTCTCCCAGTTTCTGCCGCCGCGCGGATCGATCACCATGTTGACCATGGGCGCTTCCATCATGTAATGACCTTTTGCCCAGAATTCCTGGGAAATGGCTGTGCCCACACTGCACATGAGCGCGGTGTCGAAGGTGCAGGTCATTGCCGCACCGGTGGGGAACGCGGTCGAGTATCCGCTCACGAGCTGGCAGGGACCGGCGGTGCCGTTGGCCATGTACAATCCCGGAATGCCGCCGTATTTGTTAAGATCAGGGTACTCGCGATTCCCGTTTGAATAGCATTGGGCCGCCTTTTCCCCGTTCGACATCTGCACCAAAAGGGCATTTGTGGTTTTTTCTATGTTGCTCAGCCCCTCGTTGATCGTGACCGCTGCCGTATACGTGGCTGCCGCCGTTCCCGTGATATGGCACCAGAAATAGATCTCGTTGGCGCCGTTCATTCCGTTTGCAAAGGGGAATATGCCGGCGTCGCCTTTTACCGAGTCGACGACGACCGCGGCGCCCGCACCCACGGGTGCAAAGGCAAGGGAGATGTTCAGCGAATCATTGTCGTGGAGATGCATGTCGAAATTGACTTTTCCCTGATAATACGCGGCGCCGCCGGCGCTGGAAACGGCTTTCAGAAGTTTGACCGGCACGCTCACCGTGTCAAGTGTCGTGGGAACAGCCCATGCACCCAGAGAAACCAGGGATAAAATTAACAGTGTTTTCTTTGTCATTGTAAATGCCTCCGTTAGCGGGAAATCAAAATTTGAAGGTTTTTCTTATTTTGTCCGGACGTCAGTGTTGCAAGATAAACTCCGTTTGCTGGTTTCGCTGCGCCGGAGATATCCCAATTGACGTTGGCCTGGTTCCTGGTAATGGAAAATGTTTTGATCTTTGTTCCGGAAAGGTTGTAAACGGAGACCATGGCCTTCTCTGTCCGCATCGCGTCCGGAAGCGTCCATGACAATCCGATGACGGTTCGATTGCCGGAATGGATATTGTACGAAAACGAAATGTTCTGACTTTGCGCGGAAGAGCGGCTAATCGCGCCAGCGGACGGCGGAAAGGTGAACGGCGCGCTGTTCTTAGAGACCGTGTCTGCAAGCAAATTGACTGAAAATAAGGCCATCAGTACCAAGAAAAGATATTTCATACATCGAGCCCCTTTTTGTGTATTTAAAGATTGATGATGTCTTGCACAGTATAATTATAATATCGCTGATTATGAAAAGAAAAGCTATTGATAATTCCACCTATTCTATGCATAATAGTCATAAATTTAGAGTCTCAGGATCTGTCGGATCCTGGGATTACTGCACGATAAGCTTTTGCGTCCACGACGAACCCCCGACCACGGCATGAGCATAATACACACCACGGGCAAGAGGCCCGACAGTTACCGCTGCGTTTCCTTTGGGCGCAATTCGGCCGTAAGCCGGGGACAGGGCGACAAGGGAACCGTCCACTCTGTACAGCAAAAGGCTGATGCCGGATTCAGCCGGTAGCCTTGAGGTGAGGGTGTACGATCCGTGGCTTGACGCCAGTGACAGGTTTCTTGATATGACAGAGCCGTCCTGATTTTGTTTCAGCGTCGACACACCGGGAGGCGACGGCAGATTCTTGAGAATGATCGTATCACGAGTCACGACCGTGCCACCAACGCTTCCCTCGGCGTACAGAATATTATACTGGACATTTGCGTTGGTCCACTGGAAACGCGTCTTAATGGTGTTTTCGCCTGCAGTTCGCGATTGCTTTCCGAACGAGTGACTTCCAAAGGAATTGAACAGCTCCACCTGGTCGCAGTTGCTGTAAACCCAGATGGTTTTTGCTGCAGGAGCGGTCCAACGATTGAGCCAGGTGTGCGAAACGATATAAGCCATGGGTGCGGTGGCTCCGCTGGTGTAAAAACTCTTATAGAAGAAATACGCGTCTTTCGGTGTCGTATGATCCGCACAAAAAAGGCCTTTTTGGTTCATGTAATTGATCGTATTGCCGTTTGGGGCGATGACCCGGTCTGCACGGGGGGAGGCAAAATCAAACATAACCCAGAGACACTGACCCGTGAACTGAGTCTTCACAGCCTGTCCGCGCGCGACAAAAGCCTCGTGCAGCAGGCACTGGTATTCCTGGCTCCAATCCAACAGGGCCTGAGTGCCGGGTTCCTTGTGGATATTCACATCCGCGTCTCCGCCATATTCGCTTGTAAAGACTGTCGGGTTGTAACTCGTATACACGCCGCTGTACCAGCCGAGAAATACGTGGGGCGAATAGATGTCGGGGATGGCCTGGTCCGTGGCAAGCTTGAAATTGCTTCCCGCAGTAGTTCGCGTGGCGTCGAGCTGGTGCGCCAGGGTGTTGAGCGACGTGTTGAACGAGTTGGCGATTGCTTCTGTCAAGGCTGGGTTTGCGCTTGCCGCAGCCTGGTCGGATTCGTTTCCGATTCCCCAAATGATGACGCTCGGATGGTTGTAGTACTGGCGTATCATTTCCGTAAGCTGGCTTTTGGCGCTGCTCAAGAACGCCGTATCCGTGGAGATCGATACCGTTACCGGAACTTCCAGCCAGGACAAGAGCCCCAATTGGTCGCACGCGTCCATCGCGGCCTGGTCGGCGGGGTAATGAGCATGTCGAACGAAATTAAATCCGGCGTTCTTGATAAGCTGCATGTCGTATTGGTGCTGCGCGCTTGTCAATGCCCATCCTTTCCCTATCCAATCCTGATGACGGTTCACGCCCTGAAGGAAAAGCGGCTGGCCGTTCAAGGTGAACTGGGCGTTGGATTTTGGCATGGTAAACCACCGAAACCCCAGCGAGCTTTCGAGTTGGTCTGTTTCCGCTCCGCCAACGGTCAGTGTTGATTTAACTTTGTAAAGATACGGGCTTGACGGAGACCACAGGTGCGGACTGGCGATGGCGGAGCTGGTCTGGTCAAAGGTGACTGTCTGGCCCGCAGCAATGCTCTGCGTTGCCGGCAAACTCGCCACTTGAGCTCCGGCAGCATCCAGGATGGTTGTCGTTAGCGTCACCGATTGTGCCGCCGCTCCGTAGTTCTTAACTTCGGTTTTCACCCGTACCTGGCTCGAAGCTGCTGAAACACCAGGGGTCGTGACAAAAGTTGCTTCGATCTTAGCGAGATCCGTTATGTTTATCCAGACGTCCCGGTAAATGCCTCCGTAGACCGCATAGTCGTAACTTGTTGGATAAGTACCATAGGGGGTTTGCATCCACGGCGCAACCGTTGGATCGTTTGTGGAATTTGCTTTAACGGCAAGAACGTTATCGCCGCCGAAAACGACGCTTGAAGAGATATCAAAAGAAAAATCCGTGTACCCGCCCCGGTGCTGGCCGAGGTACGCGCCGTTCAACCATACGTCCGCAACCAAAGAAACTGCTTCGAATTCGACGAATACTTTCTTACCTTGATATTTTGAGTCCACAGTGAAATGGGTCCGGTACCAGCCTATTCCGCGATACATGGCGGGCCCGGAATAGACGTCGTTATTGACTTTGTCAATTCCGCCGTTGAAATCATGGGGAATGGTTACGCTCAGCCAGGCGGCATCGCTAAATCCCGTTTGTTCGGCGCCGCTTGGATTGGACTTTATGAATTTCCAGGTCTGGCTGCTGATTGTGTTGTGCACGCGCGTGAATTGCGCAAAGATCACTGAAACCGCAATCAGGTGGCAGAGAAACACCTTGGCCCAGGGAGAACGGCGGCTGTCAATCATGGTAAAAATCTCCTGTCAAAATGTAAAAAACACGTGTGCCGGACCATGGTCCGGACTCTTTGACAAAAATATCGGTGTATTTAGGTGAAAAAGCTATTGACATTACCACCTATTTTATGTATAATAATCATAATAGTCTTTGGCATGCCTTTTTGAACATTATACGCCTTATTAATGTTCTTACTTATTAAGGCAAAACAAAAGGCTTGAACAAAACGCAAGGTCCGTTCTTTGATTTTATGCATTTTTAACATAATTCTTTCCGGAGTTTCACATGGAATTAGGCCTTACAATCCAGGTGCTTTTGTGTTACAAAATATTCGGTATTGATACGTGGTCAAATAAAAGCAGGTCGTCGCCCTTCTGGCGGCTCTATTGGAACGCCAACGAAGGTGCAAGTCTCAGCTTGGGCAAGCACGTGGTTCCGCTTGGACCTGAAAAGATTGTGCTTATTCCGCCCAATACGCCATTTGATAAGCATGCGACCTGCGAGGTGCACCACTTCTTCATTCATTTTTCCTTAAGTTATTCCTCAGGACAGATGCCGCCCGGCATTTACGATTTCCCGATTACCCCGGAACTGAAAAAGAGCATCACCGAGGCAATTTCGTTTTTCAATGCCGGTCAATCGGAAACGCCGCGTTTCATGTTGTTGACGAATCTGATTGTCGCGAAGGCGTTGTGCGCCATGTCTGAAAAAATGCAGGCGCCGGTCTTAAGCGATCCTCGGCTCGTCACCGTGTGCGAATATATGGATGCCAACCTGGGCAATAAGCTGGTCAACGGGGACCTCGCGCAACTGGTTGGGATGAACACCAATGCGTTCATTCACTTCTTCAAACAGAAAATGGATGCAACGCCCAAGAAATATTTTGAAGCGAAACGGTTTCAAAAAGCCTGCAATCTTCTCAAATATTCGAATCTCAGCATCGATCACATCGCCGAGTCAACCGGGTTCTGCGACCGGAATCACTTTACAAAAGCATTCATAAGATCCCAGAAAATCGGGCCCGGGGAATTCCGGAGAAAGTCCTTGGTGAGCTGAACGTGGGGAAGATCCGTGAACGTGCGTTTATCAGTTCTTTCTGAGGAGTTTCTCCCACCACCACCTGTTGTCCGCATACCACCGTACGGTCATCCTGATTCCCTCGTCGAATTTCACCGCAGGACTCCAGCCGAGGTCGTGTCTTATTTTGCGCGCGTCTATCGCATAGCGGCGGTCATGGCCGAGTCGGTCCGCGACAAATCGAATCAGACTTTCCGGCTTGCCAAGTTCCTTCAAAACGAGTTTGACAATGTCAAAGTTGTGCCATTCGTTTGACCCGCCGATATTGTAAACCTGACCGATTTCACCGCGTTGCAGGACGCGTTCGATGGCTTTGCAATGGTCGGAAACGTGGAGCCAATCCCGGATGTTTTGTCCGTCTCCGTAGACCGGCAACGGGATGTCGGCCATGGCATTGGTGATCATGAGAGGAATCAATTTTTCCGGGAATTGGTAGGGACCATAATTGTTTGAACAACGCGTGATGATGACCGGGAACCCGTATGTCTCATAGTAGGACCTGGCGATGAGGTCGCTGCCGGCTTTACTCGCAGAGTAAGGACTGTTCGGAGCAAGCGGCGTTGCTTCGGAAAAAAAACCGGTTGGGCCGAGGGAACCGTACACTTCGTCCGTCGAGATGTGAATAAATCTCCTTGACCCGTAGTTGCCGTGCCAGGAATTCTTTGCCGTTTCCAGGAGGCTTTGGGTGCCCAGCACGTTGGTCAGGACAAACGCCGCCTGCCCCTCGATGCTCCGGTCGACATGGGATTCCGCGGCAAAATGCACGACCGCGTCAAAATCATGCGCCCTAAACAATTCCGCGCAGGCCTTCTTATCGCAAATATCAGCTTTGACAAAAGAGTAATTAGTGTTTTGGGAAATGCTTAGCAGATTGTCCGGATTGCCCGCATAGGTAAGGGCGTCAAGATTGACCACAGAGCAATCTTTGTTCGATTCGAGCAGATGCAAGATGAAATTGGATCCGATGAATCCGCAGCCGCCGGTAACGAGAATTTTCATTTCCTCTCCTCTTCCAAGTATTCTTTCAACCCGTTTTCCCAACGGGGCATGATGTTGAGCCCGATCTTCTTCAAACGCTCGTTTTCCAGAACGCTATTTGCAGGCCGTGGGGCGGGCCTGGGAAATTCTGCAGTAGTGCAGGGCTGGATTTCGGCGGGAATGCCGTAAGCCTTGACAATAGCCTTGGCAAAATCAAACCAGCTGCACCAGCCCTCGTTGGTGCTATGGTACAGGCCGAAGCGGTCCGTTTCCATCAAAGTCAATATCTGCCGGCAGACATGAACGGTATATGTCGGCGTTCCGACTTGATCGTTGACTACCTTGACGGGCGCTTTGGTGACCGCGCTCTTCTCCGCAAGCGAGCGAATAGTTTTGAGGAAATTTTTCCCCTTTGTGCCGTACAACCAGGCGATCCTGACGATAAAATGATTTTCCCAGGTCCTAACAAGCTCCTGCTCGCCCGCAAGTTTGGATTTTCCGTAGACCGAGACCGGATTAGGCGCGTCGGTTTCGACATAGGGCCCCTTTTTTGTCCCGTCGAAAACGTAATCTGTGCTGATGTGCACGCATTTGGCGCCGACCTGTTGTGCTGCCTTTGCAATATTCGCAACGCCAGTGGCATTGACGGCATACGCTTTGTCCACGTCCGTTTCACAGGCGTCAACAGCGGTGTATGCGGCACAATTGATGATGACGTCGGGAGACGTCGGGGAAACGGCATCAAGTACGCTGCGCGCATTCGCAATATCGATAGAGGGAAAGTCCATGCATTCGACACGGTGACCCTGCGCCCTTGCGCAAAGTACCATGTCCTTGCCAAGTTGTCCGTTGCATCCGATGATACAAAGCTTCATTGGTGATCCTGTTCGCGTCTGTGTTGACGTCACTGCTGCAAAAGCCTGCGGCAATCTTCCAGGTTCGGGTCAAGCACCACCCTGCCGCCGCGGGTATCTCGCTTTACCGGCAGTGGATATTGTTTGAATGCCCAGTTCTGGACAGCCGAAAATTTGTTATATTCGTCCATTACTTCGGTGGTCGTGAAATTAGTCTGGAGGTTGGTAAAAATCTGTTCCGCCAAGAGCGAGGTCATGATTATGTTTTTTGAAACCAGCCCATCGAAAACAGCTTTGATCACGTTGAATTGTCTTTGCTTGAAATCGTCGGCTCCGGAAAGGGCGGGCATGAGGAGCACCGAAAGTTGATGGCTTGAAAGTTTTTGCAGCCCTTTTGAGAGTTTCATGATGCCTGCGGCTTTGTCGTCAACCGATACTCGCAAACCCCCGATCGCGCCGGCAATTCGAATGAGATCTTCCTTTTCAAGCACGCAGAACTTAGGAATACGGCTGCCCATGATTTGTTCCACCAGGGTCGTGACGAATATGGCGCCGCCGTAGAGATACGCCTGGTCGAGCGTCGAGCATCCCTGGACGAATTCCTCGACCGAGGTTTCGGCAGGCAGGTTAACCATTTGCACGACACCCCGTTCAAACTGGACAGACCCGAAGAAGTAGACACCCGGGACCCCGCAGAACATGAAATTCAGGGGCATGTGGCGCATCATAACGCTCGCTTTTTCCTTTGTCAACAAAGAGAAGCGGTCGGCAGGGTTTGCCTCGGTGCCGACCGAGGTGACCTGAAACGGCCGGCTGTCATTGTACACGGTGGCGGACTGACCGGAGATCAGATTGATCGCCTCGGTGGCGCCGACCCGTTCGACAAGCAGCAATCCGTCCATGTTGCTGATGTCAATTTCATCGGGCTTGATCGTAATGGTAAAGTCGGCGCCGGTGCCGGCGACGGTCACATTGACAAGAGGTGTGGTAACGCGAAAAAGCTCGCCGTTTGAACCGTACACGATCTTATACCAGCAGGTCCCGGTCTTTTGGGTCAGCCAGGTAACCGTTCTGTTGTTCTCCACGGTTCCTATCTTGTCAAAACTGAGCTCGGAAAAATTATCCATGTCTATGCGGGAAAACGTGGAAACCGAAAGCTCAGTCTGCGATTTTTCCTCGGTAAGAACGCGGTCGCCCGTGGAGATTTCCATGCCGTTTTCCGGGGATTTGGTTCGTCCGTCCGATGCAATGACCGAGACATCGCCAAGGAAGAATTCGCAGCGGATCTTGTCGGACACCTTTTTTGCCGTGACCGGATTCGGCATGGTCCCGACCTGCAACTGCTGGTTATCCGAAATCTGCTGCGTGAGGTTGAACATGGAAATATCCGACGTCGGGCGTACACCCGCGACCTTGAGGATTTCAAACCCCGTGGTTCCCAGGGGCACCCGGTACTGGCCGGGCCGCAGAACGTTGCCGTGTACATTGACAAGAATGAACGGCTCATTCCCGGATTCGTTTGTCCCGAACAGGCGGGGAACATAGTGGAGCGCCTGCCAGAGTATTCCACAGCATATGACGGCGTAGACGGCGAGAGTCGCGAAGCGATACTTGGTTTTCCGCGAAAGGTTCATGGCTGTTCCTTATATTTCTGGCGCACAATCCGCCACTGAAAATTTGAGAATTGCCAGACAAGACTATAGGTCCTGCGTGCCGTGGTGTCGCCGGCCGAATAGGTCGCCGAGAAATTCGTTTGGAAAAACGGCTTGGCAAGAGAATCCGACCAAATGCTGTCGATGACAAGAGATAGCGCATTTTCACGAGGAATCATGAGAAGCCGGTTTTCAGACGCCCATTCTCCGAAGGTTCCGCCTGGATATCTAAAATTGAGGGTATCATAAAAAGAGAGAAAACGGGTAATGTTTTTTTCGTTGAATGCCTTAAGCCACAGCTGGATACTGTCTGCCAAAAAGGTCTTTACGCCGGAATCCTGAGCAGACCGAACCGGTATTGCTGACTGCACAGCGGAGGAACTTGGATTTTGAATACCCAGAGAAGGAAAAGAATCCTCGGCTTTGTGCACAGGCTGGCCGGCGCCGATTTTTTCGATGGCCGCACCGTTTCCGGGCGTGCCAACATATTGTATCGTGTCCGGGTTGCCGACATACACAATGCTTCTTGGGTTTTTACCGATACCAAGGAATTTCAAAACCGTAAAGCAGACCGGTAGTGCGCATATCAGGACGATAAGCAGCCAGAATGCCTTTTTCCGGAAAAGGTATTTCAAAAAGCTTCCTGCCTTGGCGCGATATTGAGGGAAGGAAAAAACAAGTGACCGCAAGGAACCTTTTGCGAAATTTTCGACCCTGAGTCCAATTTCCCTGATGCTCGGTTTCTTTCGAGGCCGGTCTTGATCTTCCTCATAGGTATATTTATAGGCGTAATACCGGTAATATCCGTAATAATAGGGGTAATAGCCGCGCGAATGAGAAATTCCATTCAGGATTCCGCCGATAATATTGCACCCGATTCTTTTGAGTTGGTTCTTTGCCTGTTGTGCCGCCTTCAAAGGCGTCCACAGGGCGCGTACGACCATGATGCATGCGTCAATCTTCGGCGCCATAATCATGCCGTCGCTGACCGGCAAGAGCGCCGGAGAATCAAAGATGACAAAGTCCGCCATGGTGCGGAGTTTGTTGACAAGATGTTCAAACCGGATGCTGCCGATAAGTTCGGAAGGATTGTGGGGGTGTTCTCCCGCCGTAATCACCGAGAGGTTCTCATGGACGGTCGGCTTCAGGATTTCCTCAACATCCTTGCTTCCGAGAAGATAATCGGAGAGTCCGTTGTATTTTGTCACATTGAACAACGTGTGCATTTGCGCTCTGCGAAGGTCGCCGTCGACCAGGATCACTTTCTTGCCATCAAGGGAAAAAGTAATCGCAAGGTTGGCCGCAAGAGTTGTTTTACCCTCTCCTTTGACCGCGCTGCAGATGATGAGCGTCTTGAACTGGCGGGATGCGGCAAGGTGCTTCAGCGTTGCTCGCAGGGCGCGGAACGGCTCAAGCACAGTTCTCCATTTTTCCGTTTCACTGTCTATGATGGCCTTTTCCATTTCAATCATGGGCACAATCCCGAGCAAGGGAAGCTCAAGACCCTGCTCAATGGTCTGCGGGTCTTTGACTGACTGGTCAAGGAATTCCAGGCCAAAGGCAAGGGCTATGCCGATGATGATGCCGATGAGCAATCCGATGAGTACTTTTGTAAAGGGAACGCTTGAAATCCCCACCGAAGGAAGTTGCGCCCATTCGAGAATCTTGAGGTCAGACTCCTGGGAATCACGTTTGATTCGGGCCTCTTCGAACCGCGATTTGAGAAGCTTGAGCACTTCAACCAGGGATTCTGTTTCCCGTGTCAATTGGGCGAATTGGAGCTCGATTGACGGCAACTTGGAAAGGTCGTCGTTGAGCTGCTTGATGATCTGCTCCTGCGCGGTCCGTTTTGCCTCCAAGGCGCTTTTTTCTATGGAAAGATTGACAAGTTCCTGCAACAGGCCTTCGCGTATGGGGTTTTTGACTAGGGTCCTTGATGCCGCTTCCCGAGTAATATCGGTCTTCATGGCCTCTTTTATCTTGTCAATCTGTCCCTTCACCATTTTCACCTTGAAATGTTCCGGGCTGTATTCCGCGGACAGGCTGTTGAGCTCAAGCTCGAGCTCGGCAAGTTTTGCCTGAAACGGGTTGGAATACGTCATGGACTGGATGACATTGATATCCTGCGTGCCGATCTGCTTGTTGATGCCGGAAAACCGTTCCCTGCTTTCGAGCATGTCGAGCTGCGTTTTCTGGAGTTCGAGCTCCATCTGGGAGAGCTTGGATACGGTGATATTGGTCTCCGTAGAAAGCTGAACGGCACGGTTTTTCTCCTTGAATTCCCTGAGAAGGTTCTCTTTTACGTCAAGTTCCGATTCCACCTTGCCGATCTGACCTTCCAGGTTCACCAGTAATTGGGTTATGTCCTGGACATTGACTTCTTTCATGTACTGGACATAGGTTTTGCATATCTGGTTAACAATGTCCTGGGCGACATGCGGATCGGCGTTCTGGCCAATGATATCGACAATGTCGTTTTTTTCGCCTCCGCTTTCACCGCGTGAAATGGTCAGGCCTGACGCTATTTCACCTGCGCTTATCTTGTTGCCCATGTCCTCCGAAACGCGTTTGAGCACGGTAACTGATTTCAACAACTCCAGATGCGTATTGAACCGTTGGTCGTCGCGACCCCACTCGGCCCAGGCATTTGTATTTTCTCCCATGATGTCCTGGTATCCGGGAGAAAAAAGCATACGCGCATGTGCGGAATAGAATTTGCCGGCCCGAAGGTAGTTGAACAGGGAAAACAAGCCGAAAACGATTGCCGCGGCGAGTATAATGTTCCGTCGTCGGATGATGACGCCAACATAGCGCATGACGTCAAAATTGGATTCCTCGAGGTTATTGTCATTCAGTTCAGAGTCAAAGGTCGATGTCTTCTGGGCCGAAAGTCCCTCGGTTGAAGAACTCGACAAAGGCGAGGCTTGTTGCATTTCCGGTGAAGCAGGATTGGTACCGTGCCCGCGGGCTTGTCCAGGATTTGCTGGCGATAGGCGCGGTGTCGCGATCGTGTCTCTTGACACATCATAAAACGGTGTTCTGCTGACCTCACGTCGGAAACTTGGCTGGGAAAGTGGTGGGGGCAAACCTTGGGCATCGGGCGTTTTCGCGTCTGACGGTCCGCCTGGTGAAACCCCCTCGGAGACGGTCATGTGCGGAGAATCAGCAGCCTGATCATCAGCCAAAAGCTCGCCTGGCGCGGCTTTCGTCTCATTCAGTTTCTGAATGATGTCACCAAGTCTGAACTTTCTTCTTTCTTTCTTGTTCATCAGCCGTGCTCTCGCAAGTCCTCGAGAATGACCTCGACGTCTTCCCGGTCGATCTCTTCAAGCTCCTGCGCAAACCCGTAATTAAGCGCAAGCTTGCAGAGCCTGTTGATTTCGCGGGGAACGCCGCTGGTGGACCTGAACACCATTTCTATCGCGGGCGCAGTGAAAATGCCGATGTTGTCAAGTCCGGCAATCCGGAGCCGATGGTGTATATATTTTGAAGTATTGTTGAAGTCAAGCGTGTTCAGATGGAATCGAAGGAATATCCGCTGGTCAACTTGCCTGATTGTCCGTATCTTATCACGGAGCTCCGGTTGCCCAACGAAAAAAATGCTCAGGTAGTTTTGCGTTTCCGAGGTGATATTCGTGAGATTCTTGACTTCATCGAGGACATCGGGCGCCATCTGTTGCGCTTCGTCAAAAATAAGCACAAGATGTCGTTTCTCCTCGTACACCAGCGTTTCCAGCTTCTTCTTGAACATGTTCATGAGCTGGTACTTGTCCTCGCGACCTGGGATGTCCGCGTCTTCGGTCAGGGCCAATCGCGCATCCCGGTACGAAACGCGATGAAGAATGTCATAGATGATGTCAAGAAACGAGAAATTTGAGTTTTCAAAACTGACAACCTCAAAGGCGTTCTTGGCCAGCGAACTTTCGAAGACATTTTTGGTAATCGTTTTTCCGCACCCGACCTCTCCGGTCAGAAGCCCCATGTTCATGTTGCGGTCGTTGACGACATAGAGCATTCTGTCAAGGGCTTCCCGGTGGTCGTCGCTTTCGAAGAAAAACCTGGTGTTACACAGCTCTTCGAACGGCTTTTCAGTCAGTTTCCAGAATTTGAGGTATCCCATGGTGCCTACGGCCTTTTTGTCAATGCTATCAGATTCAGTGCGATCGAATTATAGCACGTTTCGATCAAGGGTGACTCAAGCGGGGATGGCCCGCGACCGCGTACCGAGGCGCGGAATTCGGATGCAAATGAGATATAGCCAATATAATACAGGGAGAGAGAAAGATATTTCTTTACCATATCGAGGAACCCGACGCGAAAGCCCTTTATTGACAGGGAGGAACCAAGATTTGCAGCAACCGTGCTCTTGCCGACGCCTCCCTTTCCACCGCCGACGCAAACAAAAACAGGTTCTATCATATGAAAAAGGAGGTGTGATGTTACTTACTTAAGGAGCTTGAGTAGATCAAGATTTGCAGTGAAATGCTAATGATGCCGAGAACTGTCGCAATCGCTCCCCAGTCGATATGAAAACTTTCCGGTACATACATCGTATCGCCGGGGTAGAGGACATATTTTTTCGAATCACGTTTTCCCTCTGCTCCCCAAATGCTTTTTGTTTCGACACTCATGATGGTGCCGTCGGCGCGAATGATTTTGATTATCTTGACTTTCGGATTAACCACTCCTCCGCACATCGCAATCGCCTTGATAATATCTACGGGCTCAAAAATCTGGTATTGACCCGCGGCATGGACATCCCCGATAATGAATATCTTGTTTGAGTAGTAATCTTCTATGGAGATGGCAACCACGGGGTTGTTCACGTACGATGACAGCTTCCCCTGCATGATCTTGACCAATTGCGCGCAGGTAAGAGATGCGACGTCGATTTCGCCGATGACCGGGTAATTGATTCTGCCGTCAGGACGGATCTTGTGCCGGCCCGAAAACTCAGGATGCTCGACTACCGAAATCGATATGACATCACCCGGCTGGAGGATATATTCTTCAGCATCTCCAAAACAGAATGTCGTGAGGAAGAGAAGAAATAAAGGCAGGAGCAATAGCTTCATAGGTAGTTTTTGAATGGATATCACCCGCGCGACACGGGCTCCGGAGTCGCTCAACATCAATCCCTCGAATTTTCCAGCCCACAGTAATAGAAAAATAGAAAACGTAATGGTATACTACGGCAAAAGGTAGTATGAAATTTCTTCCGATTTTGCATGCGTTATATAGATCGTAAGAGACCTAATTATAAGTTATTTGACCAATCTTTTCAAGTGGAATGTTTATAAATCAAATTTAAATGGAGCGGAAGCTTCAAATGCTCCAAGTTCTGGGCGACTTGTCCGGTATGCTGGTCAGCGAAAAACGGAGAGGCTGTCCGACGATGATGTCCGTTGTTTGCCGGATTGAGGTGTCGAAGGCGCTTTTTCGATTGCAGGTTTGGGTTTGGGAATGTATTGAGCAGAAGATTGTCCGGAATAACCAGTGCCTGCGGTAGCAGATGCCGGGACAAACGAATCCGGATTAACTTTTTGAGTCGGAAATGATTTGGCCGGTTTTTGAAAATCATTTGAGTAATCTGCTGAATGAGAATGAGATCGCGCAACAATGTTTTTCTTTGCTGCCGGAATCTTACCGGTTGTGTCCGACGGTTTGCCTGTATTCATTAACAAGGAATCAGGTTGAATTGAAGCTGGACGGACGATGGCAGACGGAGTGGGAATGACCGCGCGGTTGAAAATTCTCTTATTGATGACATCCGGAAGCGTAAGGGTGTGGTGAAATGACGCTGCCCCAATGGTAATCGTCACCTGAAAATGGGAAAGCGTGAGGTATACATGGAATCCCGTGTATGCTGCGCAACAAAGCAAAAGCAATAAAGTCCATCTCACCAAAAGGTTCGACCGCAATAAGCCAAATCGAATTTTTCCGGATACTCCTTTTCTTTGTTCTCTGACCTTGCCGTAATTTCTCATGAATAGCAATTTCATCTGGGAGTCGAGATGAGAAAGGTCTGAGACCGGTACCGGATCCGGCAGCATTGCCTCCGCCGTGTCCTGTCCGGGTTCCGGGTGTTCATCGAGATGTTTGCTTTGAAAATCAGAATACCACGAAACGAAATCCCTGTCGCTCGGTTTTTTGGGAAAATCCCGGTACAGTTTCTTCAAGAAAGGTACCAGAAGCGACATCGCTTCCTTGTGACTTTTCCCCGCACTTCTGATAGTCGTATACGTTTTTCGGGCGCATGGCTCGACAAGGGTGTAAAAAGCCGATGGATCGCCTTTTTTCGCAAGATGCTGGAGAAGATGATCTGGAGATTGAATCGTGGTCATGGATAGTAAATTAACTTTTTTTCGCCGCCGTACGGGTAAAATCTTTTGAAACCTAAAGTTGTGGCAATCGTCATGCATGAGGTATTTTGCAGACAGTTTGACGGTACACGGTAATTAACAGATTAGATTATCAGATATCATATGAGCAGGATGAATCTCGACGCACAGCCCGTTGATCATGACCGGAAATTCATGGCCCTTGCCCTCGCGTGTGCCGACGAGGTAAAGGGAACCACGTTTCCGAATCCCAGCGTGGGGAGCGTGATTGTCAAGAACGGGATTGTTGTGGGACGAGGGGCAACATCAGAATACGGAGGTTCGCACGCGGAAATCAATGCCCTGAAAATGGCGGGCGCAAAGGCATGGGGCGCCATCATGTATGTCACGCTCGAACCCTGTTGTCATCAGGGCAGGACGGGGCCGTGCACCGAGGCCATTATCCGCTCAGGAGTCAAAAAGGCATTTGTTTCGATAAAGGATCCTAACCCTCTTGTCAACGGCAAGGGCATTCGGCTCCTCAGAGAGCACGGTATCGATGTCAATGTCGGTCTGCTTGAGAGGGAGTCTGCAAGGATCAATGAGGATTTCTTCTTTTGGATCGTGCACAAAAGGCCATGGGTGACTGTCAAGCTTGCAATGACGCTTGACGGTCGGATCGCCGACGCACACGGCGACTCGAAGTGGATTACCTCCAACGCGGCACGGAAATGCGCCCATGACGTACGGCGACGGCATGCAGCGGTCGCCGTCGGCGCAACAACGCTTTTTCGGGATAATCCCAGGCTGACCGTCCGTTACGGACACCACGGCAATCCCGTACGTTTCGTCTTTTCTTCAAAGGAAACGGTGGCGGCTGGAAGTTATTTTGAAGCAAGCGCGGGTCGTGCGGGCAAAAAAGGCCGGAGCATCTTGGTCGTTTTGAGCGGGAAACGATCCAAAAGAACCCTCGGCGGCGGTGTGGAAGTTTGGCGTACGGGCGTCCGCGATGAAAAAGACAGCTTGCGGGCATTCCTGTGCATGGCAGGCGAGGAAAATATTTGTTCTATTCTTGTGGAAGGCGGCAGGAGACTCGCTTCCGGTTTCCTTGAAAGCAGGCTCGTAAACCGGTTGTGCCTGTTTTACGCAAACAAAATCATCGGCAACGGAATCCCGGGGTTGGAATTTGGCGTCGGGCTCCCGGTCCGAACGCCGATTGTCCTTGACGATATGGAACTGGTCAGGTTTGACAAAGACATTTTGATCAGCGGTATTCCGCACTGGAGATGACGGATGTTTACCGGCATCGTCGAAACAATCGGGACAATTCGCGAAATTCGGCACGGCAACCGGAGCTTGACGCTCGGCATTGCACCGGATGCGGCCGGATTTGGCCTTGACATCGGTGGATCATTGGCCTGTGACGGCGTTTGCCTGACACTGGAATCCGAACAGGGGAATGTCTTATATTGTACTGCCGTTTCCGAAACCCTTGACCGGACGACGCTTGGGTCGATGCACCAGGGTGACCGGATAAATCTTGAGCGCGCTCTCTCCGTGGGCGGCAGGCTCGACGGCCATTTCGTGCTCGGTCATGTCGATGTCGTGGGCACAATTATTTCGGATCGAAAAGCAGGGGACAGTCTGGTCCGCGTAATCCGGGTCCCTTGGGAGATCGCTCGTTTCATTGCTGAGAAAGGGTCGGTTGCCGTGAACGGCATCAGTCTAACGGTCACACAGGCGGATACCGACTCGTTCGGCGTATCGCTTATCCCATTCACCAATGAGAAGACGACGATGCCGATGAAAAAAGCGGGTGACCCGGTCAATGTCGAATGCGATGTCATTGCGCGGTATTTGGCGCGTCTTTCGTTGGGCGGGGCAAGGGCACAAGACACCGGTGTGCCGCGGGCCACGCCGGAAAAGCCGTCTCCCGGCGCGTCTCTTTTTGACAAAATGGAAGGGTTCGGCTTTTGAAACAGTTCCAGGACGTTGAAGAAGCGATTTCGGCGTATAAGAACGGGGATATCGTCATTATCGTTGACGATGAGGACCGGGAGAATGAAGGTGATCTTACCTGCGCCGCGCAAGCATGCACAGCCGATAAGATAAACTTCATGGCAAAGTACGGAAGGGGCCTGATCTGCGTCACGATGGAGGGAAAAAGGCTGGACGAGCTTGCAATTCCCATGATGGTGTGTAACAACACCTCTCGGTTCGAAACCGGCTTTACCGACAGCGTTGATGCGGCGCATGGCACGACCACGGGAATATCGGCCGCAGACCGCGCCCTCACCGTTCGCAAGCTCGTCGATCCCGCAAGTACAGCTTCGGATTTTGTCCGGCCGGGCCACATGTTCCCCATCAGGGCCCGCGAAGGGGGCGTCCTGGTTCGCAGCGGCCAGACAGAGGCGTCCGTGGATCTGGCAAGGCTTGCCGGAATGTATCCTGCGGGTGTCATCTGCGAAATCATGAATGAAGACGGAAGCATGGCGCGCATGCCTCAGCTCAAGGCATTTGCAAAAGAGCATAAACTCGTCATCCTTACCATTGCCGACCTGATCCGGTATCGCACCGCACATGAATGTTTTGTGCAGTGCACTGCGGTAGCCGACCTGCCGACAAAGTACGGTAAATTTGCGATCAAATGCTTCGAAGATACGCTGAGCAAGGTCGTGCACATGGTGATCCAGAATGGCGATATCGATCCTGCGCAGCCGGTGCTCGTCCGCGTGCATTCCGAGTGTTTCACCGGCGATATCCTTGGGTCTCTGCGATGCGAGTGCGGGGACCAACTCGAAAGGTCGATGGAAGCGATCGGCAAACACGGCGGCGTTATCCTGTATCTTCGCCAGGAAGGTCGCGGCATCGGGCTTGTCAACAAGATAAAGGCATACGGGCTTCAGGACAAGGGCCTTGACACGGTGGAGGCGAATGAGCAGCTCGGTTTTCCCGCCGACAGCAGGGATTACGGCATCGGGGCGCAGATTCTCGCCAGTCTGGGCATTCATCATATCCGACTCATGACGAATAACCCCAAAAAAATAATAGGGCTCGCCGGCTATGGAATCGATATCGTGGAACGGGTCCCGATAGAAATACCTGTTCGTAAAGAAAATCAGAAATATCTCTCGACAAAAAAGGAAAAAATGGGACACCTTCTTGAAGGAGGATTGAAATGTCAACCGTAGTGGAAGGACTGCTGTCTGCGGACGGAAAACGGTTTGCCATAGTGGTCAGCAGGTTCAACGAACTCATCGGCAAGAAACTGCTGGAAGGGGCGATCGACTGCCTGGTCCGGCACAACGGTCAGAAAGAATCCTTCGTCATCGTTTGGGTCCCGGGCGCGTTCGAAATCCCGCTGGTCGCCCAGAAGCTTGCGAAGAGCGCCAAATACGATGCCGTGATATGCCTTGGCGCGGTCATCCGGGGGAACACGCCGCATTTTGAATACATCGCCTCCGAGGTATCCAAAGGTATTGCAAAAATCAACCTTGACCAGCAGGTCCCGGTGATTTTCGGCGTGCTCACGACGGACACGATCGAGCAGGCCGTGGAGCGGGCCGGCACCAAGGCCGGCAACAAAGGCTGGGACGCGGCCTTGTCGGCAATGGAAATGGCAGATTTACTCACGAAATTGTGATTCGGCAATCGCCGCCCAGGATTGAATCATGCAGAAGAACAGGAGAAAGTCCCGTGAGCTCGCGCTCCAGGCGTTGTATGCCTGCGAGGTCGGCAACGATGCCGATTATTCACGAGTGCTTGAAACCATCATGAAGGACGGCGACTTCGACGAATCCGCAGGCGGCTATGCCAAGTCGCTTGTCGTCAAGGTGCTATCCCGGCGCGCAGAGATCGACGAACTGCTCCAGCGCCACACGGCGAACTGGGACGTCAAACGAATGACCGCCATCGACCGCAATGTCCTCCGCATGGCGGTGGCGGAACTGGAGGGCAACGAAGAGGTGCCGTTCAAGGTCGTGATCGACGAGGCGGTGGAGCTTGCCAAGCAGTACGGCACCGACGATTCGGGGAAATTCGTCAACGGCGTGATCGACTCCATCCGCAAGGAATTGCCTGAGAAGAAAACCGGTGCGCCGTAAACCCGATTCACCGCCTGTTATTCTTCCGTCAGCAGCGCCTCGCGCGCAAAAAAGAACTGTTCCTTCTCTGCTTTGTCAAACGACGAAACGTTACCCAGCACCGTCACTGCGGTAGTGTGGTTGTCAAGTATTTCCCTGGCCGCAGACCCGAGGCTCTCGTACGTTGCCGACAATACGGCCTCGCGAATGTTCTGGCGGTAATCCGGGGTTCTGCCGCAGAGAAGCGCCACGGTTTCGCTGTACCCTTTTTCGTGCGGTGAGCGCGGCGCATCGATGCGGCCGATGGTTCCGATGATGCTCTGGTCCACTGCCGATTCGTCAAGACCTGCCGCGACGTCAGCCAAACCCCTTTCAAAATGGGAAAGCGTGGACGACAGATTTGGGTCGCGATAGGACGCGCAAGCGAACACCGGGTGTCCGCCGCTTACCATGGCCATGCCGCCGTAGGCCCCGCCCTCGACCCTGACCTTGTCCCATAGGTAACCGGTCGACAGGTTCCTGGAGAGAAGAAGATATCGGCCCATTGTCTCGGGGGACGGCTTGCCGAGGTTCCATGTCTTTGCCACAAAATTGACAGACGAGCTTATCTCGATTCCCGTGTTCGCGTGCCGCTCGGAAAAACCGTAATCCGCCGCCGGCGCCGCCGTGACCTTTGGTAGCGAGGCGACCAGCCGCGTCAGGGCCTCTGCCGTCTGCGTCGGGTCGTCCGCGGTCAATGATACGGTGCAGGCCCGGTCGCTGATCACGAGTGCATGGATCCTTCGTACAGCCTCGGCGATTTCCGTCAAGGCGTCTGTCCGGACGAGCTTGTCAAGGAACCGAAGCTGTGTGATTCCGTCAAGGGCCTCATCGAGAAACCGGGATTTGACCAGGCGGGAGGACGCATGCGTTACGGCAAAATGGTGTCCGTTGTCGATGACCGATGCATTTAGATCGTTCCGCATCTCGAACAACATGTCCTTGATCTGTTTGGGGTTCGACAGGTCGGGCGAATGAAAGAGGTCCCAGAGGATCTCGATCATCTCACCGCACCGTTCACGCAGCGATTTTGCGTGAATGAAACAAGAGAACACGAGGTCGTCGGGCCCGCTCAGGCCAGTTTTCGTTTCGCAGACGATGGATCCGTCGATGCCGCCGGTCGACAGAGAAATCCTCTTTGACATTTCTTCGTACGAAATGCCGGCGGCGCCGGATCTCGTCAGGAGCTTGAGATACAAGGGAATGTACATGAGCAGGTCCGACGGGACGGTTGTGCAGTCGAACCCGATATCGCAGTAAACAATTCCGGATGTAAAGAGAGGATGCAGAAAGGCCGCGGCGCCGGCGATACGCGTCTGGACCGTCGGAACCCCCTGGTTCTTTGGCGGCAAGTCCGCTTTTCGCAAACGGGGCAGCGTGGCGATGGCCTCAGGTGAGGAGGGTTTCTTTTGCTCGGCGATCAGGCGTTGTGTCTGCTCGAAGATGCGTTTCCTGTCGTCTTTGGAAAAGGTTGCGCTAAGGCGACGCGCCTGCTCCAGTGACTGGGTCTCGAGTTTCTTACCCATGGACGACGACGCGCGCACCGTAATGCGCAAATAATGCGGATTGTCAAGGAGCAGCTCCCGGATCCTGGCTCCGAACCAGCCGGACCCCTTTTTTGTTTCTTCACGAATTGCGGACAACGGTTTTTCAAAGGCAAGGTGCGCAAGCGGATCACCGCCATTGAGCCATGAGCGATAGCACCGTTCCGCGAGCAGCAGGTTGAAGGGGAACCGGCTTGCGTCGGTGATTTCGCGCAACCGGAACTCTGTCTGGCGAATCGCGCCTTCAAGGAGTCGTTCGTCAAGTCCTTTGTCGATTTCGCGTTTCAACGTACTGAATACGAGCGATTCGATCGCATCCGCATGTTCGGGACGAGTCTTTCGCAATCCGACGCTGAATATGCCATGGACGAATTCGGTTTCAAAACCGCAAATGTCGTCAAGATCCTCGCCCAGGCCGCTATCAATCAGCGCGCGCTTGAGCGGGCTGCTCTCGGTGTCCATGAGATAGCGGTATGCGATCCTGCCAAGCAGCGAAGCCATCGGGTCCCTGGACAGCCCGGCCTTCCAGGCGATCGCGATCGTGGCGAGGCCGTCGTCCTTTTCCGGCGCAGGGGCGTCGATGACCGCGCGACGGGGCATTTTCCAGTCGGGCTGCTCAACGGCGGGGGCAGGGGGCTGCATCTTCTCGAATGAGGATAGGTATGATGCGTCGAGAAAGCCGAGCGTCTTTTCGGACGGAATGTTGCCGCACAACACGATGAATGAGTTTGACGGATGATAGTACTCGGCATGGAACCGCTTGAACTGTTCGTAGGTGAGGTCCGTTATGCGCTCCGGCTCCCCGCCGCTTTCGTAAAAATACGACGTGTCGGGAAAGAGGAGCGATACCGTCCTGCGTTCCACATGGCTTGCGAAATCGGAGAAGACGCCCTTCATCTCGTTGTACACGATGCCCTTGATCCCGATGGGGTCGTCCTCTTTTTCAAGGTCAAAGTGCCAGCCTTCCTGGTGAAAGGTGTTGAGCGTGAGAAGCGGATGAAAGACCGCGTCGCAGTACACGTCGACAAGGTTGAAGAAGTCCGCCTCCACCTGGCTTGACACAGGGTAAACCGTCTTGTCCGGGTAGGTGAGGGCGTTGAGAAACGTCTGGAGCGATCCCTTCAGGAGTTCCTGGAACGGGTCCTTGAGGGGAAATTTATGCGACCCTCCGAGTACTGAGTGTTCCAGAATATGCGGCACGCCCGTGCTGTCGGACACCGGAGTCCTGAAGGCGATCGAAAAGAGGTTGTTCGGGTCGTCGTTATACAGGTGACAGAGGCTCGCCCCGGTCCGCACGTGAGTGAAGAGGTAGGCAATGCATCGCAATTCCGGAATTTCCTCGATCCGTGTACATTCGAACCCCGTCATCGTTTGTGAAACGGCTATCTTCTGTTGGTCCATTTGGGATTTCCTGCGTTCATGTCATTTTGTGAAGAACAAGAGCTGGACGTTGTCAGATCTCGATACCTTGTTCAAGAACTCCTTCAGTTTCGGATGGTCTGATACAAAAAGCTGTTTGTCCAGAACAAATTTTGCAGATCGGTTGTACTGGATTGCATTTCCGGTCCTCTTGAAATTGATCTTGTAAGAACCGTAGGGTGAATCGAGGGAAACGTTCTCCGGCAGGCTTATCGGTCGCCAAGCCGAGGGGAAACTGATCTGTCCGGATAGTTCAGTCGTTGATATATCGTACCATGCGCGGTACATATCAATGGGAAACACCCGCCTTTCCTCCACGGGGTAATCATTCGATTCCACGTTGTCCGGGATGGGGAGCGCAAGAATTGCCGTCGATCCGCTGAACGTAACGGCGTTGCGCGCAGTGCTGACAACCCGCGAGAAGCATGTATCGTCGTTCGTATTCAATCCGGTCGTTGTAAACGTATCGAGCGAGACGTCCGGGTGGGACCGCGCCAATATCTGGTGCATGTCTGCGTTTCTTTTCTCTTCGGACATGAACCTGAAGTGCTCACGGAATTCACCCGCAAACCTTCCGCGGCGAAGCGTCATCAGGGATTCCCGGAGCGTGCCCTTTTCGTCGACAGAGGAAACGACGGTCCTGCGCCGCAGGCTAGCTTCCGGCCTGTCAAAGGGAAGCGTGATGACGCGATCGGTTCCCGGCCGTATCAGCAAGGCCAGCGCGCCCTGATCTTCCTTGGGAAGGCTGGTCAATGGGAAGTCGCTGGCGGTCAGATCCAGAAAGCGGTCTACCGCGCCGTCGGCATAACAGAGAATGCAGTGGTTGAAGTCGGGCCCGACATAGGCGTGGTCGGTATAGTGACGTATTTCTGTATTGACAAGAACAAGGCAAGAGGGAATGTGGGCGATGTCGCACAGGCTTTTCCCAAGCGATGCCATGTCCTTGCAATCGCCGATTTTCGTGGCAAGCACATCGTGGGCCTGTTGCGGTATCCAGCCGGACTGCCGGAACGGTACATAGCTATACCGGATGTTTTCGGTGATGTAATCGTGCAGCTTCGAAATTCTTTGTATCGTCGTTGTGCACCCCGAAAACAGGGAATCCGCCAGCGCCTTTAGCTCAAGCGTGTTTTCCTGCTTGTGCCGCGTGAGCCCGTCATACCATTTGACAATGTCGGACCAGCTCGAAAAGGTGGAGTAGTTTATCTTCTTCCGCTGCGGCCAATCGGTAGCGGTGAATGTTTCCTCGAGTACGTTCTTATGAGCGGGATACCTGAACTGCGTAACGCGGTAATCACCGCTTGGAGTCGAGGAGACCGCGCACGAGTCGCCGAATATCCTGTAGCCAATGGTGTCGCCGGCCGGATTGATAAGCCGCAGCCGGGTGTCAAAGGCAGGATAGTAGAGGCCGGACTCGAGGTCGCCGTAGACGTTCTTTGCCATTTCTCCCATGAAATAGTTCCTGATCGACCATTCGAGGACAATGCAGTCACCCGGTTGCAACGACTTGAACACTACCTTGTTCTTCATGACATCAGCCTGCACCTGCGAACCGTCGGCGCGATAGGACAGGGCGCGGCTGACGTGGAGCACCTGGAAGTGAGGGTTGTATTCGATCGAATATTCCTTCCATGTGTCAATTGCTTTTTGGGTGGCAAGCGCCACGACAAAGAAGGTGCGCTCCCGTGAACAGCGGCTCGGGTACAGGAACACGTCGTTGATCCACGACAGGATCGCGCCGTTTTCCGATTGCCGGCAGTCCCAGGATTGCGTGGCCCGGATCAGACTGTCCGCTGCCGGAAGCGGGGCGAGGGATTCGAGCGTCGGTTTGTTTTGAAGGGTCCGCAGGTTTTCCCAGGCGTTGAAATCATCACTGGTAAACCGTATCGCATCCGAAAAGGTCTGTTTGGCCTGTTCGGTATTCCCCAGCGAAATAAGAATGTTGCCCTTGAGATTGAGGGCATCAGCATCCGCAGGCATGATTGCAAGGCATCGGGCGATGTAATCGCCGGCAACGCCGTACTTTTTTGCCGAGTAGTTAAGGCTGGCGAGGGTGTAGTAAAACGCCGCATTGTTGGGATCGAACTTAAGGCCCTCGAAAATGATGTCGGTCATTTTTCGTATGTCGCCCTGTTTCAGCGCAAGCGAGGCGAGCACCTTGTACATCTTCGAATCGGTATGGCGGTGGCTGAGATATTCCCTGATCAGGGTTACGGCTTTTTTCGCGTCCCCCTGCTCGATGTAGACGCCTGCAAGAACCTCGCAGGCAATTTCGTCAAGAGAATATTTCTTTTCGAGTTCGCCTATGTTATTAAGGATCTCGGCCTTGTTCTCGAGACTTAGGTTGGCGTTGATTCTGGCGACAAGCGCGGTGAGGGAGGATCTGACCGGCTCGGGGGATTGTTGAATAAACTCAAGGACCTTTCCCGGATCGGATCGTTGCACGACCGACCGGAGTTCGTTTCCCCACGCCGAATGGTTCAGGTGGCAGAATTCGTACGCCGATTTCAGCTCGGATTCCCCCTCTGTGGTCTTTTTTGCCCGCAAAAGGGATTCCGCGTACAGCTGGTGCCACAGGCTGCTCTTGGGAAAGCTCCTGAGGTATTGCCGCGCGAGGATCTGGCCGTCGTCTGTTTTTTCAAGCCCGTTGTACGCCTTCATCAGAAGCACGGCAGCGTCCATGTCCAGATCGTTCTTTTTCAGACGTGCGGACAGAATCCCCACGATGGTGTCGACCAGCGGCGAAGGAGCGTACCGGCAGTCCCCCCTGGTTCCGGCAAACGGGGCTGGGGGCGTGACCGAAAAAGATATGTTCCTGCAGGGAGAATATGATTTATCAAGAAATCTAAGGAGGAAATTTGACAGCTTGCTGTCGTCGGAAAGGCCGACTCCCCATTCATGACACAGTTTGACGAGCACGGAATTGTCTCCCTTGCGCAAAGCAACATTGCGCATGTAAACGTCTGCGCCTGTGTTTCTGAATACCGAGTCGGCGCACACGCACGCGCCGTTGAGAAAGATCCTGAACGATCCCGATGCGCCAAAGGAAAGCAGGACATCCTGCGCATCTTTGCTCCGAACCGTGCAATAGAAATAAAAGACCGCGTTGCGGTCCTCCGTATGGTGTTCGGTGTATATCCATGGAGAAGGGGCCCTGTTGTCAAGCAGGTTCCATTTCGTGTCATTGCCGTCTTTCCCCGTGTAGACCTTGGCGAAGTCGATTTCGGATTCCGGGGGATAAACGGTGTTGTACCCCGAATTCGAGATGTTGTCGAACGGTCCGATGAACATCCATGTGCGGGCGACACACAGGGCATCGATGATCTTATGCGCCGCGCCAAGATTTCCGTCATTGGCGTACCGTTCCGTCAGAAGATCCTCAAATTGCCCGCAGAAAATCGATGGTTTTTTCGCGAGGCTACGAAGAAGATCGTATCCTTCCTTTATCTTGAACCCTTCTGCCGTCCGTCCGAACGAGTAACTCGTCAGAAGTCCGGTCGCCAAAAGGGCTGTTTCGCCATCCGCAAGGCAGCTTTTGAAACGAGCACTTGCCTCCCCGGCATCATCCCCTAGAAAGTGCGCGACTTCGGAAAGTCCGCGATAGGCTTCGCCCGCCGTATGCTTGTCTTTGGAGGAAGTGCTTTTTGAAAAAGCAATCCGCGCTTCAAGTGGCCTGTTATCAATGAGCAGCGACCAGGCCTGATCATTTGGGCTTTCGACCTTGGCTGTCACGCACAGGGCACAAGCCGCAAACAACAAGGCTGCATGTGCACAATGCCGCAAAAGCTCCCTAAGGATTTTCATGCGTTCCAGCCGTCATTCAGGTACATACTGATGAGAAGAAAAAAATATACACTATGTATCCGCAATATTATAGAAGAGGATAAAAATTTACGCTCATTCTTCCAAAACGAAAATTCTCATGCGTTACTTCTCATTCAGTGTAAAACTTCGCACTGTGTTCCTTGGGTCTTTGTTTCTGAAAAATTCCTGCCAGGCAAAGTAGAACGATTCCAACAGTCCTTCTTCCGTAAAATGTTTGGGTCTGAACACGACATTTGCGTGGTTCCAGAGCGAGTACTTCCGGTGAAGGAGCCTGTTCTCGGCAACGATCTGGTTCCCGAACTTTGTGCCCGGAAACGGCGTGGGTATGTAAAACTCAGCAAGGTCGATCTTCGCGTCATGTGTAAACTTGAGGATACGCTGTGCCGCGTCCTTTTCCTGAATATCGAAACCAATCCCGAATGAGCCGAAGAAATGGATGCCGCTGTCCTCGATGATCCGCACGAGGTCGATCGCAGCCTGCCACTCTTTCTCGGAGCAATGTGACGAGAAAAGGTTCTGTGAAATCCTGTCGAATCCGAACACCGTATAAATCGACGACACCCCGCCCTGTTTCAGCTTCTTGTAAAAGTGGGGATCGGGAAGCATCATCATGGTCGAGGCGAGAAAAATCTTGATATCCAGGAGGTCCTTGGTGCGTTCCATGATTGACAGGAGAAATTTCATGGGCTTTTTCCCCGGAAGCATCACCGTGTCGTCTGTAAAGTAGAATTCCTTGAACGGCATCGATTGAATATCGGCGATGATCTTGTCCACGGGACGAAGGCGGAACATGGTGCCGCCCATGTACGGAACCGGACAGCCCGCGCAGGGCGCAGGGCATCCGCGCATCACCTGGACCAGATGCGCCTTCCAGCGGTAGAGCGCCTGATCAAAAATGGAGCGTCTTGGAACCGGGTGCTGCGCCATGTCGGAATAGCACGGAGCCGCATATTTCTTTTTCAGCGAGCCGCCGCGCGCATCAGCAATAATGACCGGCCAGACATCTTCCGCCTCGCCGATGCAGACGCTGCCCGCATGGAGCAAGGCCTCCTCCGGCATGGCGGTCGGGTGAATACCGCCGAGAATTGTCTTGACGCCTCGCCTGGTGAATTCGTCCGCTATCTCATAGGCACGCTGGGCCTGTGGCGTAAAACAGCTTATCGCGACAAGGTCTGCCTTTTCATCAAAGTCAATGGGGCTGATGTTGTCGTCGGTCAGGTTGACTTCCACATCATCCGGTGTGAGCGCCGCGAGAATGGGAAGCGCCAGCGACGGCGGCATGGTGTAGTCCCCGATGACATGGTTGGAAAGCGATTCGCGCAAGGCGCTCTGGTCCTCGAGGAATTTCTTGAATCGTGGATAGATTAACCTGATTTTCATGAACGCGTTGCTTCTACCTGCTTAGGATCATGTCTGCAACGGATTTTCCGCTGGACATCACATTGTAAATCCCAGACCCGGTTTTCGTCCAGTGACCCGCTTGATACAGGTTATGGAATGGGGTAGTGAGAGGAATCTTCGATTGGCCATAAAGGTCCCGGGCGTTTTCGAACCCATACAATGCACCGCCGGAGTTTCCGGTATACCGTTCAAACGTGGCGGGAGAGGCTGCCTCGGTGACCAGAATTCTTTTGGAAAAATCACCGAACAGGGCATTGGCTTTGGCGACCATCGCCTGGGCAATGACTTTTTTTGCGACGCTCCAGTCAGGAGCGGCATCTGCGCGTGCAAAAAAGATAAGGGTCATCGTGCTTTTATGCTCCGGGTCGGGAGGACGCATGACAAGCAGATGGTCGATTTCATCCGGCGGCCCGGACAGAACTCGTGCGTATGTCGCCTCGTGATCATCCGAGGCGAACCAGAAGGTGACGTTGTCCTTTACAATATCGGAAGCATCGCCCTCAATTCCAAGGTAAACGCAGACCGCAGAAACGGACGGAGCGAGCCTCTCGAGCCGTTTGATCCACAGGCGGTTTCGCGCTTCGGGCGCCACAAGCGACCGGTGGAGCACATAAGGGCTGATGTTCGATACAAAAAAACGCGCGGCCAGTTCCTTTCCCTGTGCATTGACAACAGCGACAGCCCTCTTGTCGTTGCCGGTTTTGAGGCCGCACACGGGCCAGCCGGTTATGACCTCGCCGTTATAGTGCGTAATGACCCCGGCAAGCGCATGGGCGAGCGTACCGAATCCTCCCTTGACATGATGCGATCCCTCCAGGGCGTGCACGATAAAGATGAGCGCATTGAAGACCGGCGCGTACGACGGGGCATTGCCGGCAAACGGCCAGATCGAATGGAAAATGTGCTTAAGGGTCCTGTCGCGGATAAAACGGGCTATATATTCCTCATAGGAGCATGTCGCTTCTGCGATATCAATCGGGGCGTCGGTCCGGACCAAAGGACGGGTAAGGGGCCCAAGGTTCTTCTTAAACATGAAGAACTTATCGGTCATGTCCGACAACAGGGCGATGATGGAATCCTTTTCCTGCGGGAAATCATTGCAGAGCTGATCCCGGAGGGTATCGAGGTGGGCAGGAACGGAATATTCCACGGCAGGCGACTTCACATGCATGGAGCAGGAGTTCGGCGTGATGATAAGGTCGTCCCGAATTCCGAGCCGGGTCAGCAGGCCGCAGATGAACCCGTCATCCGCCATGGAAACCGAATGGACGCATGAATCGAAGGTGAACCCTTTACGGGTGAAATTCTGCGCATAGCCTCCGATTTGGAAATGTTTTTCACAAACCGCAACCCGCATGCCCTGCCGGGCGAGGAACGCGCCGCAGGTGAGCCCGCCGATGCCGGAGCCGATGATGATGACATCAAAATCATTTGACAAAGGATATTTCCTCGTGGAGAAAATACCATTGGAAAAGATGGCGAAGGCACTGCCGTTCGAATGCGCCGAACATGCGCTGCGTCAGCCCTTCCGTTGCGCTGCCGATGTCCGAAAGACGAAGTTCGTACCGTTCGTTATCGGTTCGTATCATGAACGCGGACATGACGGTCACCGCGCCGTTCATGAAGGCAACCAGTTTTTCAAGTCCTGCGCCGCCGAGGATCCGTTGGCCGCGAAACGAAACTTCGATTCCGTAACGGGTCGGTTCGTCAAAAACGGTGCACAATAACTCGCCGCGCCGGAGCACGGCAGCCATTTCGAGCGAGGCGGCAGACGATCCGGCCCCGATTTCGATTAGTTTGATATTTGCGAATAGTCCGCTGCGCGAAAGCTGTTCGGCTTTGAGCCGTGCCGCATCGGACAATGCGCCGGTGGCAAAGCGGACCGTACCGGTGAAGGGTATTCCCTGCGCAGCAAGGAATGGGCCGATCATCTCAACGGCTCCGAAATGGCACACGGAAAGAAGCACGCCTTTCTTGCCGACAAGGCTTTTCTCAAGTATGCTTATTTCATCCGGCGATGTAACACGCTGAGTAAGGTAATCCTTGAATTGTTCCGGCGTCATGCAGAAGGGGAGCAGCTTTTCATAGTAATGAAGCAGGAGGTGATGCTGAATTTCCTTGATGAAAGTGTCGCTGGCGCCCATACCAAGAGCAGCGCAATTTTTTCTGATGATTCCTATTTCCTCATGATGATTGACAAACCATTCCTCGCCGTGCGTAAAGATGTGGCTGCGGAGCTGATCTCCGGATAAGTGCGGCAGAGACTCCATGAAATCTTTTGACTGAAGATGGCTGCTCAAGGTCATAAGGTATCAAAGAAAATGCATGAAGACAGACGGAAAAATCAAACCGTTATGATAATGTCCTGATCCGTCAGCGTTGCCAAAGCATCACAAACTGCGGACTGATCGCTTGACCTCTGGCCTGGCGCTATCCCGGCCCGTTGTGCAGATTGCACCAGGTGCCGCCATTTGACAGGTTTGTCCGTAGGTATGATGTCAAGCAGGAATTCTTCAATCGGCGAAAGGGAGAAAACCAGGATGTCCCATCTGGAATAAGGAGCGCTCACGTAAACCGTTTCCTTCGATTGAATGATCGAGTCCTTGAGTACATGAAGCTGCCTGAGGTCGGAAAGTCGGAATGCACAGTTGATTGCTTTGCCCGGCGCGGTCCGAAGAATCCGGGTTTCATCGGAAAGCGCTCGATGGCCGGCTGACGCCGGGAAAAGACTCTTATCAGTGGAAGTCTTGAACATTTTCTCGCGTTGCGAAGTATTATTCATGAGAATTCTGAAAATGTCCAGCTTGAAGATCTCTTTGAATGCAATACATTCAAGGTTTCCTGCCCCTGCCGAGGCAGCCTCGGACAAGAATACTTCCCTGATTTCGTCCTCAAAACCGGTTACAAAAGTGGTGTTCGTGGCAGATTGACCAGTCTTCTTAAGAAACGATTTTGTCTTTTTGCCGATACTTTGGTACAATCTCGCCGTGTCAGGGCCGCAACGCTTTTCAAGGTACGAAAGGCTCATACGGAAGCGGTTGTAGAAATAGAAAAGTGCGAGCGCCAGATCATCGAAATCGGAAAGATCATGAAGCGAAAACTCGCTGGAGAGCGCGATGTTCCTGTACTCAATGCCGCACATGAGGCCGCATTCGTCGGTTTCTTTCTGCGAGTACACCGTCATGCCATACTCCCGGGCATTCTGTTCAAGCGGAGTCCCCTTAATCAGGGTCAAAGGAAAAACCATGATAAAACTCGGACCGAGTTCGAGTGCGTCGGCGAATGACTTTCCAAACGAGCCGACGGTGTCGAGCGGAAGCCCGAATATCAGATCAATGTAGAAATTCAGGTTGTGCTGTGCCAAGATACCGCGGATATCGTCAAAGAGTCGGGGACTGAGCGTCCGGTTGATTTTTGCAAGTACGAGAGGATTGGTCGTCTGTACGCCAACGCAGATCTGGGCCCGGGACAGGGCGAAGAGCCTCGCAAGTTCGTCATCGAGACGATAGAATGAACAGTAAAAGAAGAGCGAAGTGCTGCGGTTGAGGCGTATGCAGGAGTCGAGGATGTCTTTGGCAAAATCAGGATCGAGATCGAATACCGCATCTGCAAAATGGATACATTCTATGCCCTGACCGAACAGCCAGGCCAATTCCTGCTTGACCCGGGTAGCGGAGAAACGGAACGGCCGGTGATTACGGTGGCTGAATTGGCAGTAGATGCACCGGTAGGGGCAGCCACGGCCGGTTTCGTAGACCATCGCCAGGCCGCAGCCGACGGACCGTTTGATGTCAAGGGCGAACGGATAGATCGAAGGAATCGTGTCTGCGCTTTCCAAGAAGCCTTTTGTAAATTCAGCAAAACCGCCCAGCCGAGGAGAGAAGGCGTACCCGGTCACGCCCGTCAAAGGAGTGTCACGCAATACTGCAGCCTTGACAAGTGATGCTATTTTCGCTTCCGCTTCGCCAAAAACCAGCAGGTCAACCCCCGGGTTTTCGGAAAAGAATGCCGTGGCTTCAACTGCGTTTGTCAAAGAGACTTCGGGGCCGCCAGCCATAACGCAGCTTTCTCTCGATTGTAACTTCAGTTGCTTGATAAGCCAGAACGTGTCCGCGGCATTCCAGCAGAACACCGAAAAGCCGACGATCGCCGCGCCGTGATCCAGGACCGTCGTAAGAATTTCATCCCGGGATTGCACCGCTGCATTGAAGAATCTCCACGAAATTTCATACCGCTCGTTAATCCACGGATCGAGTGCCAGACTTTGTGCGCAATATAGGATTCCCGGCATGATGTAATAGTGGGTCGGCCGCGGATAGGCTATGACGCCCCACGACCCTTGCTCGTTGCCGAGGTAAACAAGAAGAAGCTTTTGTTTTGGCATGTCTTGGGCCGCTAAGAGAGGAGGGCGCCGAAGCGTCACATGCTACCGTCTACACTCAGCACGTTAACGGATCTATTTTTTCTGATCCAGGTACTTCTGGACCGTTTCAGCGCATTTGTTGATTGTCACGATATTTGGGAATTCTGTTTCAGGAATCGTGACGCCGAACTTCTTTTCCATGGTCGCAAGCACTTCGAGCAATGCCATTGAATCCAGTCCCATGTCAGTAATAAAATGGGCCTCATCGGTAATTTTGGCCTCGTCGATTTCCATGTCCTCTGCGATTTCTTTGATCAGGGTGTGGATCGCAGCTTTGATGTCCGGATTGGTCATTCTTTCTCCTTATGAGTGTCTATGGAGGTGGACCGGTTATTTTCTGTTTTTGAGAACAAGACTTGCGCAGTATCCGTCGCACGAAAATGAATTGATCAATGCAAATTTGGGCCTGACATGATGCCGGGTTTCCTGTACCAGATTGCATATGCCGCCGGTCGAATACGGCGCTCCGGTTCCCGAAATCCTGGAGTTTGCCATGTCACTGATGGCGCAAGCCAGTGAAAGCGTGGCGGAGGCGCCATAGCATTCCCCGGTTTTTGCTTTGTATGCGGCCACGGGCGTGTTGGGAAAAAGCCTGGCGATTGCTTGGGCTTCCACAGCGTCGCCTGTCGGACTTCCGTTTGCGCTTGCCGAAACAAAACCAATTGCAGCCGGTTCCACGCCGGCGGATGAACAGGCCCCGGTCATTGCCTGGCAAGCCCCACAACCATCGAGCTTGGGGTCAAAGCAGGTGCACATGCCTGCAATTTCAGCGATGATCGCGGCATTGCGTCCGGCCGCATGTTCTTCGGTTTCAATATAAAATACCGCGCAGCCCTCCCCGGGGAGAAATCCGTCGCGATCGACGCCAAAGGGCATCATCGTTCCGGATGCGGACAAAACCCCGCTTTTGGCGCACCCGGCCAGCCAGTAGTAGCTTATTTCTTCGAGTCCTCCGGCGATCATGCTGTCCGCATGCCCGGCGCGAATATACGTGCAGGCATAGATCAGCGCGTCGATGCCTGCGTTGAATCCGGTAGCAACGGTTGAGCTTGACATGCGCGACGAATAGCGAATATTTGCGTTGGAGGTCGGCGCATTGATGACCGTATTGGGAAACGCCATGGGATTCACGTTGTGAGCGCCGTTGACGATTGCATCAGAGAGAAAATCGCCGATGCTTTGAACGCTGCCGAACGCACTTCCGATACAGATGCCGGGACGCGCATCTTCGGCAGTCGTTTCGAAAAGATCCTTGAACCCTGTTTCGACGGTGGCAAGAAGGAGCTTGGTGGCCCTATCTTTTGTGCGAAGGCCTTTTTTTCCAAGAATGGCCTCAGGATCAAAATCGGACAGACAAAAGCAGGGTTGCGGGGTCGCAAGCCTGTGGAAACCAAAATCCTGCACCATGCCGGTCTTGGGCACGGCGCTCAGCGAGGCCGCCATGTCCGCTTCGGTCTTTCCAAGGCTACTCACCGAGCTCATTGCCGTTATGACAAGTTTCTGTTCCACGCTAGTCCTCATACTTGCCAAGCACCAATGCCGACGTATTGCCGCCGAATGCATAGGCGTTCGAAACGATTCTGTTTACTTTTGCGCTTCGCGCCGTATTGGGCACGTAGTCAAGATCGCAATCAGGGTCAGGCTCGGAGTAGTTGATCGTGGGCAGGATGGTGTTGTTCCTGATCATCAGGCAGCATGCAACCGCCTCAATCGCCGACGCCGCGCCCATGGTATGGCCAATCATTGATTTCAGAGAAGATACCGGGATTTTGTTTGCCCTGTCGCCGAACACGGCCTTAATGATAAACGTTTCCGTTTTGTCATTTTCCTTTGTTCCGGTGCCGTGAGCGCTGATATAATCGACGGCGTCAGGGGCGATGTTTGCGCTCTTGAGACCCTTTCTTAAAGCAAGAATGCCGCCGCTGCCCGAGGGGTCGGGAATAGTCATGTTATGGGCGTCGCAGGCAATGCCATAGCCCAAGACTTCGGCAATTATGGCGGCGGACGCACCGCGTTTTCTCGCATGGGATAGGCTTTCCAGCACAAGCATTCCGGCACCTTCGCCAACCGCCATGCCGTCACGGTTCTTGTCAAACGGCTTGCAGACTTCTTTTGCGGTTGCCAGAAGCCTGTTGAACCCGGTAAAGGCGATTTTGGAAATAGGATCGCTGCCGCCCGCGATGACGACGTCAGCCAGGCCAAGACCCAAAAGGTCGAAAGCATACCCGATCGCATAATTACCCGCTGCGCATGCTGTCGGGATCATGATGGCAGGGCCGCATGCGTTGAAATGCGACGCGACATTTGCAGGTATGACGCCGCACGGATACTGCCGGGGAAGATTTTCCGGAATTGAATCCGATGCGCCGTCGGCTTCATAGAGCATTTCGATGCATTGTTCAAGGATTTGGGGTTCGCCCATTGTTGTGCCAAGGCTTACTCCGACCCGCTTTGGATCTTCCTTGGAAAAATCAAGCCCGGAATGTTTGACTGCCATAGTTGCTGCTGCGATTGCAAACTGGCTCGATCGACCCATTGAGGAGACTTGCGCAGCGGACATATATTCTTGAGGCTCAAATTTTTTTACTTCGCCGCCAACTTTGGTCCTGAAAATGGACGTGTCAAATGCTGTAATAGGCGCTATGCCATTCGTACCATTCAAAGCAGCGTTCCAAAATGCATCAATGCCTATCCCAATAGGTGAAAGTACCCCCAGTCCTGTGATAACAACCCTGTCTTTTTTCATTTTGACCTAATAGAACAAAACATCCGGAATCCGTGAAAACGCTTCGGTGCCGGATAAGGGGGTTGGAACGGCAATTTCTCTAAAATACTTAAAACGGTTTTGTGGTTCAACACAATACGAAATTGCGGTGATTTTACGGAGAATTCTGATGTTGACATTGATATTTTGAAAACATTATATTATGCAAAGAAGCCTTTCCTGCTGCAGGTTGCCGAATCGCGAAAGAAACGAGAGCGTTACGCATGAGTGAAGCAATTCTGTAAGCAACCTGATGTTCGGTCCTTCACATCCAATTGGCCTAACAAAGGAGATCACGTGACAAAAAATCCGTTTGAATTTCGACCGCGACATCTATTTGTAGTCCTCATTATCTTTCTCCTTGTCAGCCATTATGCATATTCTCAAATAGGTCCTTACAGAGGTGTAAGTTTTTATTGCCTCAATGGATATGACACAACTCAAACAAATCCTCAAGATCCTAATTTGACCTATGCGCACGATGTTCTTAATCCCATGGCAGCTCTGAAAGCAGAATGCAACATCGTAATGGGGCTGCCTGCATTCTGATTCAGAGTGCAGGCAAATGTCTCAAATTTGTTTGGCGTTTTGATCCCCGACCCTCATCAGAAGTTCAGCCTGCGAATAGGCTGGCTCTCAATTGATTTGAAACAGGAACCCATCGATGAGAACAAAAGGTAATTCATGGTGAACAAGTTATTATCCAAGTGCATGATTTTAACTTGGTGAGCGTCAGCGTTCTGATCAAGGTAAATTCTATATAATCCCATATAACCGCTACTGGTGCCGTTTCCCCAGTAGTTTGAAATAGTATCAGTTGATCGTCCATCCATGGCAATTTGAATTTTAGAGCTGCCGTTCAAAGAATAGTTGAAAGCGATAACTAGTTCCTGAACATTTGTTTCAAGTACTAATGAATCTGCGTTACGTTGCGATTGATAGGACATTCGTCCAAACTCCCCCGTTATTTTTTGCCAGTCATCAGTCTGCTCTCTCAAGAGCGAGTCTGGAGCATGGTGAATACCCGCGTGTTCATACAAGTCTGTAATCCGACACTCAGGTATTGAATCGGAAGCATTGACAGTGGTGTCAAGTTGAGAAAACGATCCTTTCAAGAACTCGTACAGCAAATAGGCGCATAAGAAATGGCCCCTATCATTTGGGTGTATCGCATCTGCAACAAGCGAAGCCCAACTCATTTGATTCCCCTGGATCAATGGCCAAATTGCGTTCCTGTAACTCACTGTTGGTAAATTGTAGTACCCCGCTATTCGTTCGAATAACTCCTGGTTTGCGCTGTCGCCCTGACTGTTAAAGGTATTGAAGATTATTACGGGCAGATTTTCATGCTTGAGGCATTGACGTACAATACCTTCCATTGCCGCCATTGTAGTAAAAGTGTCGACTGGATTATCATTTACTGCAAACTCTACGAAAACCATGTCCGGGTTTTTGTCTAACAAGTCCTCTTGAATTCTTGAACAGCCGAACCGTGTGTTTGTCGATCCAATCCCAGCGTTTATGACATTGATTTTGGAATTTACAAACAACTTCCTTACAAAACTGGCTAGCTCGCTCGCATAGCAATTGTTCGGATTTGAAGCTCCTGCTCCAGCAGTTATTGAGCCACCGATGTACCCAATATTGACTTCGTTACCGCGCAATATCTTCTTAAAAAATGCTGACAGCCTTGCGTCTTCACCTTTCCCAACAACCGATCTAAGAATTGCGCCGGAATCGGGAAATCTGACTTGGTCAATCGTGAATGAGGTATCCCATTTAGAGGTTGTAACAGGGCCGGGAAAATTCACTTGGTGGCTGTTGACACATCCCGTTTGCAGCACAAGAACAAGAAAGGCCAACCAATAACCCAACGCCTTCATCCTCTGCCCCCGATTTGTTGAATCTATCGGAACGACCATATGGGTAATGAATTCTTCAGAATTCGTTCTATCACGTAATATAGCCTGATTTGATGCTTAAATCAAAAAACCCCTATTGGACTGGCTCAATGCTCCAACAGATTCCCGAAAAAGGTGGGTGCTATGTTCCTATGCAGTCAGGCCTCCGTCAACAACGAAAACCTGGCCTGTAATATATCCGGCTTTGTCCGATATGAGAAAGGATACCAGGTTTGCAACGTCGGAAGGCGTGCCAAGGCGTTGAAGCGGAATGGTTTTGCTCAATTCCTCAAGGTGTTTTTCAGGCATTCTTTTTGTCATGTCCGTTTCAATATATCCTGGCGCCACGCAATTGACGCGTATGGAAAGTTTCGCAATTTCCCGGGCAAGACTTTTTGTGAATCCTATGATGCCTGCCTTTGAAGCGCAGTAATTCGTCTGGCCTGCCACGCCCGATTGCCCGCTCACCGACGATATATTGACGATGCAGCCCTTTTTGTTCTTCATGAAATACCCGACAATGCATCGGGTGACATTGAAATAGCCGGTAAGATTCGTGTTGATGACGTCATTCCAATCTTCTTTTGGCATGATGAAGAGGCTTTTGTCCCGGGTGATGCCCGCATTGTTCACCAAGCAGTCAACGTCACCGAGTGTCTCCTTTGCAAACGAGATGAATTCCTCAACCTGCACCATATCAGACACATCGGTTTGAAAGGCCGCGATTTTTCCTGCGCCCGGCACTGAACTGAGCCGTTCAACAAGACTCTCCGCTGCTTCCTTGCAGGTATGGTAACTGAAGACGATCGAGTGGCCTTCACTCGCAAGTGTTTCGACAATGGCTTTTCCGATTCCTCTTGACCCGCCTGTCACTATGATGTTCTTCTTATTCATTTTCAGAAGTCCCCAGAGATGGTTGTTGTCTGTTTCCCCTCTCCCTGTGGGAGAGGGGTGGCCGAAGGCCGGGGTGAGGTCGAATGCGCCACAAGGCCTTTGGCAACAGCATCCTTTACCTTTTGTGAATATTCCCGAGATTTCAAAATATTTTCCGCCTTTTGCCGGAATGACGAAAGAGAGTCTGCGAGGTCTGCGTTTTTGAAAAACTCCCTCCAGAGCCCCAGAAAACCCTCCAGCAGCTTTTGCTCTGAAAGCAATTTGGGCTTAAATACGATGTTCGCGCAGTTGTACTTTTTCCAGTCCCGGGGCATCAGGAACCGGTTCTCGGCTTCGACGCGCTTCCAAAACGGCGTGCCGGGGAACGGGGTCGCGATGAAGAACTCGGCGGTTTTTACGTTCGCCTCTTTGCAAAAGTCAAGAATCGTGTCGAATTGGTCGTCTCCCATGGCGTCGAACCCGACGCCGAAGGAGCCGAAGAACCGTATGCCCCGGTCTTCCAAACAACGGACCAGATCAACGGTACGCTCCCATGCGACAGCATCGCGTTTGTAGAAACGCTGGCTGAATGGATCGCTGGCGAAAACCGTGTACATGCTCGTTGCGCCGGCGGAAGCAAGGGCGTCGAGAAATACCGGGTCATTATGCATCGCGGGCGAACAGCTCAGAAACATGCGCACCTTGAAATCCCTGATCCGCTCACACAGATCAAGCATATAGCGGGTAATGCGGGGCCGGTTCAGCATGACCATGTCGTCGGTAACATAAAATTCCTTACCCGAGAGCTTTTCCAATTCAGCGACAACAGTTTCAATCGGCCTGAGCCGGATTTTTGTGTCCTGATACAGGGGAATATTGCACCATTCGCATCCGAAGGGACAGCCGCGGGTAATTGAAACAAGCGAGGCGTGCCAGTCGTATTTGTCTTCGATATCGAAAATCCCGGGCCTGGCAGAGACGATCTGTTCCGGAGCGGGAACGGTGTCTGCCTTGTAAATCTTGTTCAGAGATCTGTTTTGAAAATCCGAAAGAATGACCCGCCATATCATGTCCGCTTCGCCGATGCACAGACTGGTACAATGACGCGCGGCGTCGTCAGGTATTGTTGACGGATGCATGCCACCGGCAATGACTGTCTTTCCCCGGCGCAGGAACTCGTCGCCGATTTCGTATGCGAATCCCGCCTGGGGCGTGAAATAGCTTATGGCGATGATGTCTGCGTCGTCGCTGTAGTCAACCGGTTCGATGTTCTGGTCGACGACCTTCCATGAGATTTCTGGCGGAAGTAGATTTATGAGAATAGGGATTCCCATTGCTGGCGGCATGCGAAAAGCCCATGTTGCAGCCACGGCAGGCATTTCCGCGAGCTGCGGATAGGTTTCGAGGAATTTTTCGAATTTCGGGTAGATAAACGTTATTTTCATAAAAACAATATAGATGATGTCCTATTTTTATAGGGTGAGACATGCTGCGCGTTTCGCTCGAAAGACCCCTTCCTCGTCCGTTGCCCGCAAACCAGCTTTGCCTAGGATAGGTCGATTTAGGTATTGACAAAAACGTATTATATGTCTATATTATATGGTAATTTACTGGGGATAGCCGACAACGGCGAGCGGCGGAAGTACTAACAGATTGAAATAAAAGTAGATGTGAAGAAATTCATTGTTTGCGGGTTGCCGGGCTACCGAATATCAAACCAAAGGCTGATTCCTAAAGGAGGTTGTATGCTGGGGCGCAGTTCCTTCAATATTATTGTACCGGCCTGCCTTACGGCATTGATTATTTCTGGGTGCAAATTCTCTTCCCCTATTTCTTCGGCCGCCAGCAAGAGCCAGGGAATCGCGCAGATAATGATTAGTTATGCGGCGAATTCTCCTTTTCAACTCATTGCTCGGACCGCCGATGTATCAATTTCAGCTTCAGACATGAACACAATGGTCAGGAGCCTTTCGATAACGAGTTCTACTGTTGAAGGATTGGTAACTCAAATTCCGACAGGTTCCAATCGCTTGTTTGAAGTCTCGGTCTATGATTCCGTAAAAGTCGTCCGCTATCGTGGGTCAAATTATGTGAATATCAGTGCAGATTCGACAGCTCAAGTTACCATCATATTATACCGAATTGGCGGTGATGCCCTCATAAATGGCTCGGTTTCGGAAAATCCCAATTCTTCCATCTCAACTCCTCCGGAGGCAATCCCAGGTTTGCTTGCCTATTACCCTTTCAATGGGAACGCAGCAGATGAAAGCGATCACGGATTCAATGCCACGGTAAACGGGGCGACACTGACAACTGATAGATTTGGAAATGCGAATAAAGCCTACTACTTCAATGGAAATGCGGGCATTTCCGCAACAGTGCCGGTTCTGTTGTCGCTTTCAAAGTTCACGCTATGCGTTTGGATGAAAGGCAGCATTCCCGGTTCGTACCTTCCCAGGCTCATTTCCGTGGGACCTCCCGGACAGGCCAATAATTATTACGGTCTTCTTTACGGCAATGGCGTTTGGAATCACGCCCCGGAAGTTACCAAAAGGCTCATCTTGCAGAATTCTTTTACCACAGATTATTATGGCTACGATTTGCAATATTCCAACGGAATCGTGGACACGCTTTCCTGGCACCATGCTGCCGTTTCCTATGATTCAGGTCGCCTCAGATTCTATATAGACGGCGCTGTGGACAAAGACACCATGATTTCTACCCAAATTGCGCAATTCACAGATTCGGCGATTCTGCAAATAGGGTATTCTGAGGGGCCTGACCGGTATGTCGGGAAACTTGACGATGTGAGAATTTATAACCGAGCCTTGAGTGATCAGGAAATCTCTACGGTTTATTCGAGCAAGAATTAACTGCCTGCAGATACATTGAGGGCGGTAAGCTGCACAAAGAGCTTGACCGCCCTGTTAACCTATTGCCGGTGAAGCGCCCGCTGCTCATCACGATAGAGATATTGTTCTACCACCGAGGCTTTTTCGAGAAGATATTGGATATTGTCTGCCGAATCGCTATGTACTTCCGACCGCCTTTCCGAAAGCAGCCCGACAAAGGCACCCAGCAAGATACAGGCAAGAATAATACCGAAGAATTGAATGGGGGACAAATTCAAGGACGACAATAGTGAATGAAAAGTAAGAGGTTTTTTCCGGCTCTCGAATACAAGAACATCCTGAACAGGGGTTGCCGGATGAAATTCGTTTTCGGAATAGGCGGATGACTCGAGAGTTTCAACAGCAGTTTCATCGATGAAAGGTCTTACAAAGAGTGGCGGATGGCAGGCCGGCCTGGTTTCCGGATCATCAAAAATCATGGCATCAATTGAGTTGAAATTAAGCGTCGATCGTTTCTCAGAAGTCATTGGACTTTTTCTGGAAGAGTAAGGCATGGTAAACCCTTTGAAGAGCGCTAACTTATTCCATATCAAACAATTACGAACTTTAGACTCTTCGGAAATCAGTTGCACGATGCTAGGGCGGATTCAGGTGCGGAAGCAAAAGATGTTTGTATAAGATAGGTGTTCGAGACTGCGTAAAGCAAGGAAGAAAACAAACAAAATTCCTACAATGCCAGGACTTTCCAAGATTGACAAAAAGCTCGGAAAACCGTATACTCGTAAAGACGGTTTTGGCTATCACGAGAAGGATGAACCCTGAAACACCCGGCACTCATCGGATCCGTGCTAGTACCATTCCTCTTTGGCTGTTCCCCCAGCAGAATGGTCTTGAATTCCGATTATAGGAAAGGCCACCTCAACGGAGAAACTCTTGCCATCGTGATCAGGGATCGCAGGCCCGGGATCGGATACAGCGGAACCGTTGAACCGGAATTCGGACTCGGCAATCCCGACACGTTGATATATTCTTTTTTCAAATCGCAGCTTATTCGGGACATTCTAAGATTGACAAACTTCAAGACAGTCAGAATCGACAGATGTTCCTCGGAGTGCTACCTGGAAAATCAGATTATCAATTCCCGGGGAGTTCAGGTTGAAATTTAAGTTCCAGCCAGTGGAGCAACGTTTCCCTGTGACCGTGGCGAGGCATTGACGACATTTCCATAGGAACAAGCGTCAAAGCAGGCGTCATTCTGCCCAATGCATTACTAATTGCCGGCGGGGTTTATGCAGAGAAAAAGCTGATGTACAGCTCGAAAGTCATTCTCTGGGACAATTGGGCCAAGAAGTATGTGACGTACGGGTACGTCGAGGCGTCTTCAACTGCGAGGATAATTCCCGTGATCACAACAACGGAATGGCATGAAGTGAGCGAATTGTATGTGCAGGAAATTTTCCTCAGAACCGCGTTGTGGAAGAACCGGCCGTAGCGCCTCTGGTGCAAGCTTTATCTTGTTTTTTAACAACAAAACCTCCTATATTTTGCTGTTAGTGACTCACGAGCCGGTACTGCAAACGGTGGAAGAATACGCTGAACAAGCTCACGCTGAATTTCGAACTCGTCGTCGGCAATTTGTTCGACGCGGGTGGGAAATCATTTCAAATTCGCGTTCAAACGGCAGCCAGGGTAACGATATAGATGGCCTTTTCAAAGTGGAATAACTTTGGGTTGGGAGGGTATATGAAGGATCACAAATCCCTTGCCGCGCAGTTTGAGAAGAAAATAAATCTTCTTGTCGTCGATGACGACCCGTACCTCCTGAGCTCGCTCGTCGACCTGTTCTCTTCTCCCGCTTTCAATGTCGTGTCTGCGGCGACTTTGGACCACGCGCGCGCAGTGCAGTCGAAAGTGAAAGGCGGTTGGCACTGCTGGGTGCTTGATATAGATCTTGGCATGGGGGGAAGCGGGCTTGGATTGATAAAAGAAAATCCAGGCTACCCGTTCGCGCTGGTTCTTTCCGGTCTCCGGTCCATGAGCGTCGCGTCGGAGGCGCTCGCGTTGGGCGCGCTCAAGGCATTCGACAAGGATCCCCGATCGCTCGATGCGCTATTCGCCGAAGTGTGCGAAGTAGCGGCCATGGGTTTTGTTCTTCGCGGCAAACAAACAAAAAATCTCCCGGTGTTTATGCTGCTGCGTGACCCGTCCGTTCGAACGGTAAACGACTGGGCGGAAAAAGCGCACATTACCATGCGTCAGCTGGCCCGCATCTGTGAAGCGCATCAGAGTATCCATGCGCGGGAGTACATTGCGTTGTACAATACGTGCCTGCACTTCTTGAGCATCGGCGGCGATTCAAATAAATCACGGGCAAGCTCGTCGTATGTGTCGTTCCTCGAAGACTGCTTCGAATACACTTCCAGCCATGGTGAAGCGCTCCAGAGACTCCTTCAATAGTAGGCAGCAACTACTATTTCCTCCAGACCGTCAATCAGCCTTTTCCGGATTGCAAGTGACATCGATGTCACTTTTGTCTTGGTTACTGCAGGTTATTTTGATTGCATCGCATTCTACCTATCACTTCAACAAAAGGCGAATACCTATGTCTTTAATTCGACTTTTCACGGTTCTGGCATTTGCATCGTGGGCACTATTTCTAAATAGTTGCTCCAGCATTAGTCCGGTTTCCCCGGTGTCTGTGTCGTCGAGCAATCCTTCGGAAATAGCGTCACTCCCAACGTCAATCGTTGATGTACCACTCACCGTCCTCCACAGGTACTATTGTCCTGCAACGGGCGATCACATGACCAAACCAGTGTATTACAAGCCTGGTTATGGTTATAACTATTCAGGGCCATTCGCTTATGTTCCTGTTTCCAGTTGGGGTTCCGGTGTAACCAATGTCCTCAACGATATGTTCAATCCGGGCAATGGCGACCACATGACGTCCATTGATCCTAACGAAGGCAGCTCCGTCGGCTACATCTTTGGACAGTATTTAGGGAGAGTATTTACAACGAATTTATCCGGTTCAGGTCTTTGGCCTTACAATCGCTATTACAAAATATTCACGCTCAATGGAATTCAGCGCATCGATCATTGGGATAACGTTGAGGATAGAACATTACCGGGTTCAGGCTATACTTTGGGTTCGACGTTAGGATACGCATGGGGAACAGGTGGTGGCCCACGCTATAATGACTCTGTGGGTTGTCACGCTTCGGACAATAGTAGGGTACTCATGAGCGCGCAGGGAATTACAATTGGTGCAGCCCCGTGTTGGGGGGGCTGCATTGTAAGCTTAAAGAAATCTTCTATGGGAAATGTTGAATTGGTCAATATCTGTCCTTATGGCGGCGTTGGGCGTGAGATTCAATCTTGCCTGTGGTATAGCAGCGCAGACAACCCTACGGAAGGAGGAGATACGTATTGGAATGGATCGCCAATTATCAATTGTAGTGTAGATCAAACCTCGACAACGTATCCTTGTCTTAACACAACAGCAATAGCTCTGCAATGGGGAAACTATGGCCTCGTTCCCACGTATTATACGACAAGAGATCAGCCAGTTCTGTCGGGAACAACCTTTTCAAAGGCAGTCACTGTCGTGAACCCTTCGCGGATCAAATATGATGAGACAATATGTTTTGCGAAGGACAATTTGTCGACCGGTATTACTCCGGTCATCCTTTACCTGAATAACCTGTTTGACCAATTTTGGCTCTATCAGTGGAACGGTAGCAGTTTGATCACAAAATGGTATAATCCCAATATAAGGGATCCGAATAATGATAAGCTTGATACTGAAAATGTCCGCAACACATCATGTTCGGAACTTCTGGTCGCAAATAATAAAGCAGGTACTATTGCGGTTGCCCTCTTCTATCCGCCTCACACAGCGACACAATATCAAACTTACAGTACATGGAATGCAAGTACCTACTATCTAAGCGGCTCCGGGTCAGGCCCGTATGAAAACGGAACCGTAGTCATGTCTATGAACCAGTTCTATATTCCCGTAAAAGCGGGCAGCACGATGACCTATCACCCAATCATTCTCGTGGGTACCCTTAAGGAGGTTAAGGACGATGCTGTGAAGATTGCAAAGTCGTTTTTGCGATATTGATAAGGGGTCTCAAAAAATTGACTCAAGCCTGTTTAATTCAAAAAGAAGTTACAATGGAAACCGTGAATAATTGCAAAAACAAACAAAACGCGCCCTGTGTTTTTGGAAAGGACAAAAAAAGAATGAGAATCTTTTTGCTACCACTCTTATTCGTGCCAATGTTTTTTCAGCTCTGCATTGGAGCGTATGATCCGAATAAATTCGTCATCGGCGCTTTCTCCGGTCCCGTTTTGACCGGCAATCCACAAGGAATAACAGGAGATATACAGCAATATCAAAACATTCAAAATGATAATTTCAATCTGATTTACTGTGACTGTAACAATAACCCCGCCCAAGACATTGTCCAGAACAATTTTTGGACTTTTGGCAATCCAAACTCGCCTATGTCAAATAGCTACCGCCTCAATTGCTTGTCACAAATGTCTAATCCGATATTACAGACACTTGTTTGTGATGCTGCCATTGGTTATAGCGGCAATCAAAATTTATTTCCTTTTATAACTGGCGTAGCGAGTGCCGTAAATAATTACATTGGCTTGTCCAAGAGAATGCAGGATAGAATGATTGGCTTCAATCTGGCCGATGAACCACAAGCCGATGATTATGTCCCTTCAAAACCAACAGATGTGTTCGTTTTAACAAAGAATTTGCTGTCGCAAATGAAAATTGTAAGCGATGCTAAACACCCGGAAATGCTTAGTTTTGTAAACCTGCTCCCTTTTCAATATGGCGAGGCTGAATCACACTACGATAGCTATGTTGGTGCCTATGCTAATCGAAGCGGCAAACTATTATACGTATAGTAATGTGGGATACGTCACGGGCACAATCAATTGGCTCTACGTTGCCCCGTCTGCAACGTATGGGGGCTATTCATTTGTAAGGCTAAGCGATGTGAACGGCACGGCGTGGAACAGTGTTGCTCTTGGAACAAATACTCAGGCAGGCGGGCTCGTTGCTTTTCCAAATGCTGACCCTCAAATTCTTGCCACGCTGCTTTGGGCACAGCAGAATGGGAATACAATAACCATTTACCTTACTAATACAAAATGGAACTACTATAACATTATTGATCATGTCCAATGGTCGAATTAATGATCGTGTCCGGGCGCTGCGTTTCTCGATGAATGTCAGTTAATGAACCGCAGCGCGGTTTGGCAAGAGAACCAGGGATCACCGCTCCCGGTATTCTCAGCAAGGGCGGCAGGCTGCACAAAAAGCTTGACTGCCCCTTGTCTTTCGCGCGCCAAATCCGGTTATCCCACTTTCCTCTGAAATGTCAATAGCGAGGCGCCGAACACGATACCGCCGATGAGAAGCATCGCAAGGCCCTGCTTCCACAGTTCTGCGAACCCGCTGCCCTTGAGGAACATCTCGCGCAGGATGAACATGAAATACCGCAGCGGATTGATCAACGTGAGGTTTTGCACCCACACAGGCATGTTCTCAAGCGCGAGGAAAAAGCCGGAAAGAAACAGAAAGAAAATGAGAAGGAACCAGAGCATGAACAGGACCTGCTGCGCGTTGCGCGCAACGGTGGAGACCAGGATGCCGATGCCCAGGGACGACGACATGTAAATCAGACCGAAAAGGAGCAAGACAAGAAAATTCCCGTGGAACGGGACGCCGAACCACAGGGTCGCGGCCACCAGCACGGCGCTCAGTTCGAACAGGCCGATCACGATATAGGGAACGATTTTTCCGAGCACAACGTGCACGGGACTGATCGGCGTGACCATCAGCTGCTCCAGCGTTCCCGATTCTTTCTCCTTGACAATAGAAAATCCGGTGAGCAGCGCGGTAATCATTGTGACCAGCACCACGGCAAGAGCCGGCACCATGTACCAAGTCGATTTGAGCATTGGATTGTACAAGATGACGGGATGCACTTCGACCGGCAGCACGTTCCGGACCCTCAAGCCCCGTGCCGCAAGCTTCTCCTTGAGAAATGACAGGCTCCAGCCCGTGACGATCGACGTGATATAGCCGCTCGAAATGTTGGACGAATTGGCATCCTGGCCATCTATGATCAGCGAAACGTCCGCACCGGACAGTGCGGACAAACCCTTAGCGAAATCAGCCGGGATGATGATGGCGAGACGCGCATCGCCCCGGTCGATCCGCTCCCGCGCGTCGGATTCGGACGAGGCATATCCGACAAAACGGAATAGACGGTTGTGAAGGACCGTCTGCACCAGCGACACGCTTTCGGGTGAGTTGCTCCTGTCAACCACGGTAATGGTCGTGTTCTTCACTTCGGTCGTGATCGCATAGCCGAGGAAAAACATCTGAATCAGGACCGGCAGGACGATGAGCCTGATGATCAGCGGGTCGGACCGGATCTGGGTGAATTCCTTCCAAACGATCAGGCGAATAAACCTCATTGTTTCACCCTGAACTTTCTGATGGACACGATCATGAGGAACAGGCCTATGCCGGTGAGTGCGAGCATGGGTTTCCACAGTTCAGCGAGTCCCACGCCTTTGAGAATGATGCCCCGGATAACGATCAGGAAGTAGGTTGCCGGAATGGCGTGTGCGATCCACTGCAGTACGATCGGGATACTGGTCAGCGGAAAAATGAAACCCGACAAGAGCACGGTCGGCATGACCGTTGCGGGCAATACGATCATCATCGCGTGTTCCTGCTTGCGGGCAATAGTGCTGATCAGAAGACCGAGCGCCAGCGCAGTGAATATGTAAATGAGGCTTGCGACGGTGAGCAGAAGCAGGCTTCCGCTGATCGTCACGCCGAACACGAAAAAACCTACGAGAAGAATGAGCGCTCCGTCGATGGCGGCCAGCGCGATATAGGGGATAATCTTGCCGAGCATGATTTCATGTGCGCGGATGGGAGAGACGAGCATCTGCTCAAGCGTTCCCGATTCCTTTTCGCGCGTGATTGTAAGCGATGTCATCATTGCGGAAATCATCATGAGGATGATGACCATGAGGCCGGGCACAAAGTACATGGCGCTTTTCTGCTGCGGATTGTACAGGATGGTCTGGTGCAGGGTTATGGTTGCCGGGACCGGAACGTGCAAAATGGTCAGCGCACTTTTTTGAAGAAAGGGCTCTGCCGCGTTACGGAGTATGGTCCCGAGGTTCTGGTCTGACCCGTCAATAAGCACCTGGATCGACGCTGGGCTTCCCGGCCTACGAAGCGCGGCGCTGAAGTCGGGCGAAAAGCGGAACAACGCCTTAACGTGGAATTTCTTGAACACGTCGCCCGGGTTAGCAACGCTTTTCACCACACCGGTCACCTCAAAAAGGCTGCTCTGATCAATGGCCCTTATGAGGTCGCGGGTTTCGGGCGAGGGCGATGGGTCCTCGACCATAACCTTGACATCGTTGATGTTAACGTCAAGGGCATAGCCGTACAGAAACATCATGAATACGGGCATAGCCAGCACGATGAGAAGCGTCTGCCAGTCGCGCAGGATATGCCAGATTTCTTTCCGGATGAGAGCTCTGACGCGCGGATTCATGATTGTCCACCTTCGACGATTTTCAAGAACGCGTCCAGGAGCGTGTTGCAGTTGTTCTGGCGCTTGAGCTGTTGCGGAGAATCGATTGCCGCGATTTTTCCCGCGATCATAATCGATATGCGGTGGCAGTATTCAGCTTCGTCCATGTGGTGTGTGGTGACGAATATCGTCGTGCCGAGCGCCGACAGGTTCTGGATGAGATCCCAGAAGTTCCTGCGGCTTAACGGGTCCACCGAGCCGGTGGGTTCGTCGAGAAAAAGGATTTCAGGGCTGTGAAGGTTGGCGCAGGCAAGGCTCAGCCTTTGTTGCCATCCCCAGGGAAGCGCGCCGGTGACGCGGGCAAAGAGGTCTTTGATGCCCAGGAATTCGGACATCTCATCGATGCGGCCGTGCAGATCCTTCTTTGATAAGCCGTACAGCTGGCCGAACAGCTTGAGATTGTTTATGACGGTCAAATCAGGATACAGGCTGAATTTCTGGGACATGTATCCGATGCGCGAGCGGATCTTTGCGGTTTGTTTCATGATGTCGAACCCCGCAACGTGGCCCGACCCGCTTGTGGGTGACAGCAGCCCGCACAGCATCCTGATCGCAGTCGTCTTTCCCGCGCCGTTGGCGCCGAGAAACCCGAATATCTCACCCTTCCGCACGCCGACAGTGATGTGGTCGACCGCGGTATAGGAACCGAAGGTTTTGGTGAGATCGCTGGTTTCGATGGAATAGTTCATGGACTTCAACCTGTCTTGTAGGGGTTCGCCATGGCGAACCCCTACGGGTCACCAATTAGTTCTCTTTCCCTTCGCTCAGCAGTAGGACAAACAAGTCCTCGATTTTCGGCTTGCACCGTTCGACACGCTCGGCACGCGGAATCAATGGCTTTACAAGAGACATGACATCGCGATCGGACATTTCGGTTTTCATAGCAACGTGAACGCCTCCCCCTTCGGGATACATCAAGACGGCTCCCTGCGGAACAGGAGAATTCTGCGCAACAGTCAGGGTCGCGGTTTCGCTTGTTATCCGGTACAGCGGGTACGGATAGGCATTGAGCAGTGTGTCGGGTTTGCCCTGGCGCACAGCCTTGCCGTGATGGAGAAAAAGCAATTCATCGCACAAATGCGCTTCGTCCATGTATGGCGTCGATACCATGATCGTAATGCCGCCTTTTTTCAATTCATCGAGAATGGTCCAGAATTCCCGCCGTGAAACCGGGTCGACGCCGGTTGTCGGTTCGTCAAGAAACAGGACCTTCGGAGTGTGAATCAAGGTGCATGACAAGGCGAGTTTCTGCTTCATGCCGCCGGAGAGGTTCCGTGCCCGCCTGTCCTGAAACGGCGCGAGCCGGGAGAATTCCAGAAGGCGTTTCATGCGTTCTTCGCGCTCCTGCTGCTTGACGCCAAAGAGATCTGCGAAGAACTGCATGTTTTCCCTGACACTCAGGTCCTGATACAGGGAGAATTTCTGGGGCATATACCCAATCATCGTGCGAATTTCCTGATACTTCTTTATCACGTCCAGGCCGAGCACGGTGACCGATCCCTTATCGGGCGCGACAAGCGTTGTGCAGATACGGAGCAGCGTCGATTTTCCAGCCCCGTCCGCGCCGATCAAACCATACAAACAGCCGTGCGGAACGGAAAGCGAGACGCCGGACAGCGCGATTTGGTCACCATAGCTTTTGTGAAGGTCGGTTATGATTACAGAAGGTTCCAAGATCGTTTATCTCCAAACTTCGACAGGCAGTCCGCGTTTCAGCAATCCGTCAGGATTGGGCACCATTGCCCTGATCTTGAAAACGAGCTCGTTTCTGCTCTCCCGTGTCTGGATGTTCTTCGGAGAGAATTCTGCATCGCTGCTCATCCACGTGACGAGCGCAGGGATAAACGTCTCCTTGTCCTTTTGGTCCGGCGCCTCGTTATCCAACCTGATCCGGACGGACTGGGCGAGCTTGAACGACGGCAGCATGGGCTGCGTTATATAGAAATCGACCTGCATGGTGTCGTATTTGCCAAGTTCGAACACCGGATTGCCCGGCAATGCCACCTCGCCAAGGTTTTTGTATTTGGTTAGAATGACACCTGCGGCCGGAGAATGAACATAACACCGGGAAAGCTGATCCAGAAGTTCCGCCCGCTGCGCGTTGAGCGTGTTGATTTTCGCCTGCAGGCTGGACAGAACCGACCTGTTGGCCTGGACCCGGAGCTTCGAAGATTCGAATTGCGTTTCAAGATTGTCCTTCTGCTGAGACGGCGCGGAGCCCTGCTGCACGAGCGTGGCTGTCCGCTTGTATTCGCGGTCAACGCCCTTGACATCAGATTCCTGGGAGGATATTTCTGTCTTCTTGGACGTTATCGTGCTGCCGAGTTCGGCAAACGCCGAAGAGATCTCGTTAAGCCTGAGAATCAACGGAATGGTATCCAGAATGGCGACGAGTTCACCTTCCTTGACCTGCTGGCCTTCGTCCTTTGTCAGCGTCACGATTGTTCCCTGCGCCGTGGTGGCAATCAGGTACGTCTGCGCTTCCACAACGGCAGAGCCGATGAAGTCCTTGCTGTTCGTGGAGCTGCAGCCTAAGAACATTGAGGCCACTAGGGCGCAGCAACTAGTACGTAACAGGATCTTTGTTAGGCTTGTGTGCATGACGGCCTCTTTTGTTTATGTAAAGAATGAACGGTTGTAGCCTAGAACTTCAATTCTCTTCCGGAAGCATAATACAGCTGCAAAATTGCCAGGTTTTTCATAAACGCCGCCTGCTTGACCGCAAGCGCCGCTCGTGATCGGGCCGTGAGCGCATTGAGCACGTCTGACTGCATTGCAACGCCTGCGGCAAGATTGTTCTTCGCGTCATTGGCGAGCGCCTCGGCAGCTGCAAGGGACGCCTCTGCCGCCTCAGACTGACTCAGCGAACGATTCACCTGCAGCTTGGCGGTCTTGATCGCCTTGGTCCATGAGTCAACCAATTGTTCGCGCTGTGTTTTTGAAATTTCAATTTGCTGGTCCGTTTCCTTGTGCTGCGAGGATACTTTCCATCCGTCGAACAGATTCCACCGAAGCTGCAATCCCGCCTGGCCATACGCCATGAAGTCCGTGGCGCCGTTGGACAGGCCCGGATTAGCGTACCGGGCGCCCAGTATTGCGATGAGAGCCGGATATTTCTGGCCCGAAATGATTGACTGTAGCACAGTCAGCCGGTCGACGTTCTCATCGATTGCTATGAGTTCAGGTCTCGTCATGTTGAGACTCAGGGTGTCGAACGAGGCGATAGACTGCGAGTCGAGAACAAATGGGCTGGCATCCGGAACAAAACCGGAATCGATGCACTGGACAAAATTGAGTAATTCGAGCTTCAGGGAATCGCACTGGTTATGCGCCGCGACAAGGTCGGCCTGTGCGCTGCCTAGGCGCGCCTTGACGTCCAGCACCTTTGACAAGGAGGCGACGCCGCCCGCTTTGAGGTGCTCGGTCTGGGCCGTCAGTTCCGTGAGCTGCGCGACCAGCGTATTGTATACGTCAACCTGTTGGAAGCACATGCTCCATTGCAGGTACATGGCGCCGAGCCGGAAACTGAGCTGGTTCTTGAGCCCCTGATTCTGGGCATATTTGGCGTTCAATCCAAGGTGATTATATCGTACGTTGTAGGTATTGACAAATGCTGCAGTCAAAGGCCAGCTGAGATCCGCTCCGATTTCGGCCCTGTAATTGTTTCCCAGATACAAGGTTTGTCCGGCAAATCCCGGGATAGGCAGATTGTCGGGAAAGGCAATGGAATTCTTTTGGGAAAAGTAATTGTATGACCCCACGATGTCCAGGGACGGATACCACACTGCCTTTGCCTCGGTTTCCTCCCAAGCTTTCTTGCAGTATTCCTGGTTGGCAATGACCATGTCGGAGTTTCTGAACAGCATCATTTCCTGGGCCCGTTTCAGCGTTAGCTCAGAGGCGGTGGCCGCAGGGAAGAAGCCGCACAAAAACAATCCCAGCAAGAGCCCGGCATGGCGAAGTTTCATTTTGAACGCTCCTTGATCCCGTCAAATACCAAATCTGTGATAAAATCAATGCGGGCCGAATAGAACCTATTATCATACGCAAATGAAATGCCAGCCTTTTTCTGAAGCACTTCGACGATAGGACGGCTTATGAAGGTGATCATGATCATGCCCATAATGCTCATGATGAGTTGTATCGCATCGACCTTTTTGATCCTGCCTGCCGCTGCTTCCTTTTGAAACAATGAAAAGATCCGATTGGGCCCTTCACCGATGGCTTTGAGCACGCTCTGGGCAACAAGGTTGAAGTTTTCGTCCCGGTTGATAAGCTGGCGCATGAGAATCATGGGTATTTCCGGCTGTGCTGCGAATGTCCGGATGTATTCCGATACGACTGACCTGATAACAGACCTGAAGTCGGCGGCAGGCGACGGCGTGTCCAGATCATTGTGGATCTTCCCCCAAATGGCGCTGACGATGTCGTGGACAATGACTTCGAACAATTTCTCCTTTGATCTAAAATAGTAATGGACCAAGGCCTTGTTGACGCCGGCCCGGTCCGCGATCGCCTGCATGCGTGCGCCGTCCAGGCCGCGCTCGCAGAATTCCATGCGCGCCGCGGCAAGGATACGCTGTTCACTGGTGAGTCCGGCATGCGAATCAACCGGTTTTTTCCCGGGAAGGGCTGGCGTAGTTTTTCTGGATGAAGCTTTTTTAGCCATTGGGTTTAATCCTGTGGTTTAACCGTATGGTTAAAATATAGCGCAATTCTGGGAATTTGGCAAGTCATTTTTCGAAGAGCCTTTCTTACCGGGTGAAAAAATGATATACTAGTAGTTAGTCTTGGCTCCCTTGCACCCTAACCCCATGCTTCGCATGGGATAAGTTTATTTTATAGATTATCTACGCAAAATGCGTAGATAATTCAGTTATAGGTACTAACCATGCACGTTTCGACCTATGGCCTATCTCGAAATAGTTGAAGGCAGCAACCGCGGAAAAACGGTCCGGCTTGCGGCAGAGACCGTGATCGGACGCAACGCTGACAATGCCATGTGCCTTGCCGATTCGAGCGTGAGCAGGCAGCACGCTATTGTGCGGCAAAAGGAAAACTATTTCGCGATCATGGACTGCGGCTCGGCGAACGGCACATTCGTCAACAAACGCGGCCTCCACCGCCACGTTCCACAACCGCTATACGAGGGCGACGAAATCGTCATCGGCTCATTCAGGATGCTGTTTCGTTCCGAGGGCCAGGACCCGCTTGCCGCAAAAAAGAAAATCACGGCGGCCACGGTCTCCCTAAGTGACGCCGCAAAGCTCGCGCGCAGCGGCGGCATGACCATGACCTTCACCTCTGAAACGCGCATTCCGTCGGTCAGCGCGACCATGGACGCATCTGCCGGGGACCTGCTCCTCATGCAGGAGGGCGTCAAACAGAACACGTCCAGCCTGCAGGATGCGGTCCGCAGGTTACAGGCAATGGTCAAGGTGTCGCAGGACCTTGGAGAGCTTGCCAAACCAGAAGCGCTTCTTGAAAAAATCATGGACAGTATTTTCGACATGTTTCCCCATGCAGACCGGGCATTCATCATGCTGCGAGACAAGGAAACCGGGCATCTTGCCCCGGCGAGGGGAAGCGCGCGCGACCGCAGGGGCAAACAGGACTCCGAGGAATTTCCTGTCAGCCGCACCATCATCAACACGGTCGCCGAGAAAAAGCAGTCGATCCTGTCGTCAGATGCCCAGAAGGACGGGCGTTTTTCGTCGCAGCAGTCCATCGTTGACCTCTCCATTCGTTCGCTCATGTGCGCGCCGTTCATTTGCAAAGGCGAACTCCTCGGCGTGATCAGCGTTGACACCACGTCTCACCGCCACGCGTTTTCGGCAGACGATCTTGCCATGCTTACCAGCATCGCGGGCCAGGCGGCCATCGCCATCAAGAACGCCGAATTGTACACCGCAATCGAAAAAGAAACCCAGACCCGTACCCAATTGTCGCGCTACCTGTCGCCGGACGTCGTGGAAGGCGTGCTTGACGGAACGATACCCCTCAAGCTCGGCGGCGAGCGAAAACACGGTACCGTTTTCTTCTGTGATATTGTGGGTTTTACCGGCATGTCCGAAAGCCTCGAAGCCATTGAAGTCGTCGAACTGCTGAACAGGTATTTCCGGATAACGACCGAAATCGTGACCCGGTACAACGGGACACTCCACAAGTTCGGCGGAGACATGATCATGGCGTTTTGGAATGTTATGGTCAAAGACGACGATGCTCAGGCCAACGCGATGCGCGCCAGCATCGAGATGCAGGCCGCGGTGTGGAAATTCGGTTGCGGCTTGGTGACCGCTGGTCAGCCGCCCATTCATGTGGGCATCGGATGCAACACCGGCGACTTTGCCGGCGGGAACATCGGTGGAATTGACAGGATGGAATACACCGTCATCGGCGACAACGTCAACCTCGCGCAGCGCATCGAGTCGTTGGCATCCCGGTGGCAGGTGTTCGTGGCCGCGCAGACCTACGATCCCGCGTCGCACCTGTGTACCGCGGTAAGGCTGCCGCCCGCGCTTGTCAAAGGAAAATCGCTGCCCATTTCGGTGTTTTCGGTCCGGGGGATACTGCTCGACAACGACGTCATGATCCTGACCGTACCGGTATCGGTGCGGTTCGCAAAAGGCCTTCAATGCGGCGGGCTGCTCGTGCGATGGCAACAGTCGACATCCCTGCTTTCGCTGTGCATACCGGCGGGAATTGCATGCGCCGGCGGAGACTCCTGCCACTGCGAATTCGATTGCCCGGAACTGGGGAGGCCCATGGTCCTTGACGCGAAGGTCACGGATATCGAGGAGCCAGCAACCGAGTCAACGCAATGCACACCAATCGTACTGGGAGCAATTGAAGGAGTGGAGGCGCTTGCTTTCTTCAAGCCCGGGTCATTGATCCAGTCGCACAAAACCTGGGACGAAATGGCGAGGCATTGACACGCTCTCTGCGGTCTCTCCTCCTCGATAATCCAATAAAGTATATTCAGATAGCAAGATACTGTTCCACAAGGCACCAATTCCGCACAGGAGATTTGGGCAGTTTTCGAAAGGATTTCAGAAGGCATGAACGCGGAAAAACAAAGATCTGTTTTCAAGACGGTAGCCGGCGCAGTTGTCATTGTTGTTCTCGCGTCGATCGCAGGGATCCTTGGCAACAAGTATTCAAAACATGGGGTGATTCTTTTTCCCCGGCCGCACAAGGGTCTCGAGATTGTCGACACGGACCGAGCGCGATTGATTCACGAGCAGAAAACGTTGTTTGTAGACGCGCGGTCTCCCGACCAGTTCAGTGAGGGGCATATTCCGGGTGCATACAATCTTGACTTCTACAACAGCAACGCCGCCTACGGCACATTCGCCTCAAAATACGGTATGTCGACGCCGATGGTCGTTTACTGTGAGGGAATCAGCGGAAGCCATGACGAGGATACCTGCTCCACAAGCCGTCTTCTTGCCGAGTATCTGGTTCAGCGGGGATATTCCGGTGTTCTGCTGTACGAACAGGGAATAGCCTTCTGGAAGAAGTCCGGTCTCCCTGTAGAAATCGGTTTGTCTCCCCCGGCCGCAGTTCCGAAGAAATTCCCACTGGCAAATTACTTTCGAGATCTCGTGATGCTGGTGCTCGGCATTGCCGCGCTTGCCATGATGCGAAGGCGGGGGTTCATGGCCCTGGTCCAAGTCATGCTTGGGGCCATTTTCATTTACAGCGGCGCCTCAAAACTGTTCCACGCCGACAAGTTGATGGTCATCCTCGAAGCATACCGCATCCTTCCGCCGGCGATTCTCCCGCTGGCCGCCGCCTGCGTTCCCTGGATCGAGTTCTGCTCCGGAATCGCACTTCTGAGCTTTGTCGTCGCCCCGTCAGGTGCGCTTGTCATTGCCGGCATGAACCTATTCTTCATTCCCGCGCTGTCGTACCGGGCCCTTTTGCTCACAAAACAGCTCAGCATACCATTTGCAAATGTCAATTTTGACTGCGGATGCGGGCTCGGTGAAAATTTTGCATGGGTGCTCGTGCTTCGCGATGCGGGTTTCTTCTTCATGGCACTCGCGGTGCTTATCGCGGGCGCGGGCTTGCTGCGGGCCGGACGTCGGTAGGCCGGGCTCGATTTCGCGAAACCACGCGCTTACCGTTTTTGTGACCTCGCCGCGTTTTTCAGGGAAGCGCTTACCGTGTCAATCGTGGTGTCGCCGTACGCATGAACATGCCGCCACTTTTCAGGTGTTGATAAATATGATTCGATGAGTTGCCGGCCGTTCTTCATGATGTCGTCGTGGCCGAGAATCACCGTGTCCGGAAAATAAAGCTCTTGTGCAGACGGCGTTGTGACATGATATCCCTTTTCCATGGCGGTGAGAATCGTCAGGTCCTTTTCGATTTCTATGTCCCGATACTCGATGGACAATTTCTGAGAATATTGTTTTTCGATCGGCTTGAGCAGTGATTCTTTTATCTCCACACATTCACTGCACGTGCTTGATCCAAAGAACGTCAGATGAAGTTTCGATGGCCCGCTACCGGGATCCTGACAAAACGAAAGCGCAACGACAAACGCGACGGAAAGAACTGTTCTTGTCAATAAGGAAAATCGGTTCAATTCCATGAAATCATTTCCTCGCCCCGTTGTTGGAAGACCTTGCTCACCTGGGCCTGTAGCCCTTTGACATGCCCTTCGCAGGCTAGTCTTGAACGAACATCCCTTCAAGAACATCCCCGTCGAATCCAATTCGTTTCTTGCACAGGAGATATTGCTTAATAGAGAAAAGCGGGATTTCCTTTGAATCGTCGACGCGGCTTCGCTCGTCGGCAACATCGCTAAACCATTGGGTGGCAAGCCTCACCCGCTCGGATTGATCGGTCAGAACAGCCTTTGGAACCCAACCCACGGCAATCCCGTAATCCCTGCGAACCAGGGACGCCTCATAGCCTTCGCAGCCGGTCCCTTTCAGAACGCATTGCAAACCCGCGCGGGAAAAATCTGCAAGGACCTTGTTCGCTACGATAACAGACACCGGGTCATCCGACCTGAAAAGCACCGAAAGAGGGCCTTGCAGGGGGGGCGCCGTTTGCAACAGGGGTTGGCCGGCCTGGTCGGGTGGGGACGTCGGGCCGTTTTCGGATTCCACAAGGGAAATGACCGCACCGTCAGCCTTGACGAAATTGACGAGAATATCCCTGGCGTCAAGGAGTTTCCGAGAGAAGAGCCTCATGTCCTTGGCAGGCATGGCTAAGGAAAGGAAATACCGGTCGTCCGACAGGACGGTGAGCGAAGATTTGTCCGCGTTCTTTTGGCGCGCATAATCAAGGTCTTTTACGGAAAAGAGCGTGATGGCGTCGAAACGGTTGAGCGAAAAAGAAAGAAAGGGATTCGGGTCTTTTCCCAGCCGGATAGTGCAGGAATTCAGGTATGCCTTGCTGGACCCGGGACGGGGGTTGGGAAAGAGCCGGACCGAACCCTGGTTCTCGCCCTTACTATAGTACAACCCGGTCTTGAGCGACGTGGGAAGGAGTCGTCTCGTGCAGAGGCGGGTCGTCGCCAACGGGTCGGGTTTCTCCAGCCGCAGGGATACGGTTCTCTCGTCCACCACCACGAATCCGCTGATAATCGCCTCCCTGCCGGCGATGAAGCCGTCGAGGCCTTTGACGTATCGGAAAAGTGCACAGCCTTCGGCCGGGTTCTTCTTGATATACGCGGTCCAGGCATTGACTAGGTCGAATGCGGACAATGTCTGGCCCGTTGCGGTGGCGACGTTATTCCGAAGCGTGATGTCGATCTGCCTGTCGGATACGACTTTCATGTCCAGCAAGCCGGGGTTGTCCTTCGGCATCGATTCGCCGCCGCAGGCGTTCTGCGAAAAGGGGTATGAGGAAACAAATCCGGAAAGGGACGGATCAAGGAATTCGCGCTGCGAGTAGAGTGTCACTGCGCCCCCAACGCGCGGTTGGACTTCAGCGGCCGCCGGTGAAACAGGCTGGGGCAATGTTGCAAGTGTTTCGGAAACAACGGGTCTGGGTTTTGGAGCTTCGACAGGCGGCGGTGGCGGCAGCGTCAGGGAAAAGAACCGGTCATTGACAAGCGTGTCCCTGCGAAAGGGATACGTTTTGACAAGGTGTTCGAACGACCGGACGAATTTGCCGCGTTCCGTAGTGTCGTAAAAGGAAATGACATAGCCGAGCGTGTCCTTTTTCTCCGTGGACACGATTTCATGGCCTTTTTCGATGACCACGGTCTGCTTTGTGACCTGCTTTCCGCAGGAAAAAACAAGTGTCAGTAACGCAAGAACGGTCGCGACTCGGAGTTTCACCATGTGCCTCTTCTGCCCGATCAAAGGGGCTTTAAAAATACGACGTGCAGAAACTACGCTGTTTAACTTCAAAAATAAAACTATTTTACGGAGGAATGAAAAAGAATAAATCCCTGGCAAAGAAAAAGCAGCCCCTTCGGCGAACGATTCTCATTGTGTGCGGACTCATCGCCGGCCTTTGTCTCGTTTCCGCGTATCCGGCCTATCTTCTCGGCAACTATGCCTTTACGCGGTACTTCGACCGGTGGGGCGATAAGCTTGTACAACTTGAAAAGCGCGGGCTGCTTTCGAAAAAATTCGGCGCTGCATGGCAGGACGTCCTCAAGGAAGAGGCCATGACGCAGGCGGCAAACAAACTCCTTTCCGCCGACACCGGAGCCCAAAAAGACACTGCCCTCATCGTGGATGGCGTGCCTGTCAACGACTATCCGTCTCTTTCTATCATCGCCAAGCTCAACGCGGTTCAGATCTATTCGAACGAAATACGCATCTCCGACTGCAGGGACCGCGATATCGCGCGGATCCGCACCAATCACCAGCGCGCAAAAATATCAGAATTTCCGCGCTCGCTCATCACCGCGCTCGTCGCAGCCGAAGACGGCACGTTCTGGACGAACAAGACCGGCGTCGAATACGGCAGTATTGTCCGGTCCGCGTTGAGCGGCCTGTGGCATGATGTGACCCACTTTTCCCTGTCGTCCCCGCGAGGCACGTCCACCATCACGCAGCAGGTGGCAAAACTGTTCATTTCGGACATCGATGCCGCAGGGCACCGGCGCGCAAGCAAGACCATGGACCGGAAGTTGCGAGAGATGCGACTGGCCTGCGCTCTGAGGAAAATTTATAAGCCCGAAGAGATCCTCGAGGTGTACGTCAATCACTGCATCACCAGCGACAACGGGCTCATCGGCTGCAAGGACATCGCGCGGGCACTTTTTGATAAGGATCTGAAGGACCTATCCGACGCCCAGTGCGTGTACATGGCTCGTATGGTGAAATGGGGCCGCAATGTCAAGCCCAAGATCGTGCGCCAGTGCGTTGTTGACATGCCGCGAATCGGCGCAGCGATGAAATGGGACGAAAAAAGGCGGAAAAAGACGCTTGACGAAGTCAGGGCGCTCTCGTTCAAAAAACTGCGTCAGATCCAGACCGATTTCGGGCCGCTTGTCGATTGCGCCAACGAATTCTGGCTTTCGACCCTGAAAAAGAACGGCGCAACCGATGCGCAGTGCGCGGACATGAATATCGTTGACCCGAATTCCCTGGTGCGGAAAAAAGGCAACCTTCTCATCAGGCTGTCCATCGATCTGGCCCTGCAGCGGGAAGTCGAGAAACTGGTCAACGCACGCGGCTACGGGCCCGATTCCGTCGCGATCATGGCGGGCAAGCCGATCCTGGTGAGCGGACAATATTACGCCTATTCGATCATGGACTCGAAAAGCGGCAGACTTCTGGCCTATTATTCAAAAGACAGGATCGGATCGCGCATGTCCGGCCTCATGCGAAACCGTACCCCGAACGGTTCGTCAACGGCAAAACCGATTTTCAACGCGCTCATGTTTGACCTTGGGGTTTTCAAACCCTTTCAGAAATGGAACGACAGCGTCGAGATCCGGGACGACGTGCCGTGGCAACGCACGTTCAGATTTGACAAAGGAAAGAATATCGGCGCACTGTTCACCCACAGCGCCGTACGAAACAAAGGCTACGAGGTCCACAATCATGGCGACGTGTTCTACGGATGCCAGTATGTCTTTGACCAGTTGAACGTGTCCAACAACATTCTTGGCGTTGAGACGGTGTACCGTCTCAACCGAAGGCTGTTCAACCTTGACGGAAGCATATCCAAAGAGGCGTTTCCTCTTGTCCAGTTTTTCTACCGCACCGGCGCGTTCGACCGGATCAAGGACGTGCTGGGCCTGACCTCGGTGACCGGGGTGCGGGTGTACAAGGAACTCGCGCGGGTCGTTGGCGCGGCAGTGGACACCACGGAATCGGGAAACCGGCGCGTTCCCATTTCCGACAGTCTGTACTCGGTCGCGCTCGGCACGCTCGAACTAACCCTGTACGAGCAGATGCACCTATTCAACGTCCTATACGATAACGATCTCGTCGAACGTCCGGCCGACCATCAGTCCCTGGTGCTCGACAACATTGTGCTCAACGGCGACACGGTTGCTTTGAACGATACGATCAAACGGTGCCATCCGTTCGCCGACCTTTCCAACCTGCGCCCGACCTACCTCGGATTGCACAAGCGTCTGGTCGAATCGGACGGACTTGAAGCATACGATGTCCCGTCAGGGGTTGACAGCGCCGGGGCAGTGGCGGAAGCTCGTGCCGACACGTTCGACGCCAGCGTGCTTCCGCTTCCCGGACCAGCCTCATTTATTGCGAAATCAGGCACGACTGACGACGTCATCAAACCCTTCAACGCTACACTGAAAAGCGGCAGGAAGACCAATTACGGCGTTTGGAACGCTGTCATCAGGATAGATCTCTCGCGGCTCGGGGAAGGTTCCGGCCAGCCTGACATTCGCGACGTTACGGTTGCATGCATCGGCGAATGCAATGAAAAGTACACGGGCACGCGGGACGGCAAGACCCTGCATAAGTTCCTGACAAAAGGCCTGATGCTTCGTGCAGGTGTCACGACCCAAAGCGGCTACTTCTCGCGCTATGAATCGTATCTGAAGCGGGTGACGCCCAAGGACATGATGGATTGCGGATCCACAGCAGCAGTGGCAGGGCAGGTCAAGTCCGGAAATCCTTTCCAGAAATTCTTGTCAATTTTTAAGAAGAAACCCGATACGACAACCGTCACGCCGCCCGCACAGGGCACGGCCGATGTTTCGAAGAACCAGGACTAAGCGAGAAACCGATATGACAAAAAAGAAGGATTTTGCCTATTTCCTCGCGATCCTGGCCGCGGGAATGTTCTTCTTCATTCCCTTCCTGGGCCGTGCGCATTTGTTCGACTGGGATGAAATCAATTTTGCAGAAGCTGCTCGGGAAATGCTTGCATCAGGGAATTTTCTCCAAGTGCAGAACAATTTCCAGCCGTTCTGGGAAAAGCCGCCGCTCTTCTTCTGGATGCAGGCCCTGTCCATGTCGGCCTTCGGCATCAACGAATTTGCCGCTCGTTTTGTCAATGCCTTGTGCGGCATTGCAACGCTCCTCGTCGTATATGGCATCGGGAAGCGGCTGTTCGACCGCAAGTTCGGGCTCCTGTGGGCAGGCGCATTTCTCGGATCGTTCATGCCGCACCTTTTCTTCAAGTCCGGAATAATCGATCCTGTTTTCAACCTCTTCATTTTCCTTGGCATCTATTACATCTTCAAGAGCGAGAAATCTCCCGATAATAAGTCTTCCGTGGCCATGCTGGGCCTGGCCGGGGTGTTTCTGGGACTGGCATCCCTTACAAAAGGGCCTGTTGCCATATTGATAACCATACTCTGTGCAGGAGTGTATTGGATTCTGGTCAGATTCAGGAAGTACCTCTCTGTCCGCGGCGTGGTTTTGTGCGCAGTTGCAGCAGCATTCGTTTCGTTCCTCTGGTATGGCATCGAAACGCTTGCGCACGGTCCGTGGTTTGTCACGGAATTCGTCAAGTACCAGCTACGGCTGTTCTCCACCGGAGATGCCGGACACGGAAGGCCGTTCTGGTTCCATTTTGTCGTGCTCCTGTTCGGCTGCTTTCCCGCGTCGTTTCTGGCCATACGCTCGTTTCTGCCCTCACGACAGAAAGGAGGCGCTGACGCGGACGTGCAGACACGGTTCACTCGCTGGATGATAGTCCTGTTCTGGGTCGTGCTCGTGCTATTCTCAATAGTAAAGACAAAGACGGTCCTGTATTCGTCGCTTGCCTATTATCCCATAACGTTTCTTGCTGCGTATCACATGCACGGCGTTCTGACCGGAAAAATCCAATGGAATAGATGGCTTACCTATTCGCTTGCGGCGTTCGGTCTGCTTGTTGCGGCAGCCATCACGGTTTTCCCGCTGGTCATGATGCACACGGGCTGGATTATTCCCCTTATTCAGGATTTTTTCGCCCGCGAGTGCCTGAAGAACCCCGTGGTCTGGCACTTCCGCGAAATGTTGGTCGGCGGCGGATACGGCATTGCGTTGGTGGTCACGGTCATTGCGTTGGCCAAGAAACGGTTTGCCGCCGGCTTTGCGGTTTTGCTTGTGTCAACCGCACTGTGCCTGCAGGCGGCCATGGTGCTTTTCGTGCCGAAACTGGAAACCATCACGGACGCCGGCCCCATACGGTTCTATGCAAGCCTGGCAGGCAAGGACGTCTATGCCCGGTCACTGTTCAAGACATACGCCGACCTGTTCTATTTTCGCAAACAGCCCTCGGCCGGTCCGAAAAGCTACGACCGGGAATGGCTTCTCACCGGACCAATTGACAAACCGGCTTATTTTGTGTGCAGGATAGACAAGGCGCCCGGTTACCGGGCGATGCCGCAATTGCGGGAGCTCAAAGAGGAATACGGATACGTCTATTTCGTCCGCGATGTGCCGCCGCCTGCTTCCGTTGTACGATAGATCCCGAGTCTGACCAAACCCCATTTCTGAAGCCGATACCCTGCCGCTACCAGAAGGACGCCAAAGCCGTACGACATGCTGCGGCGGAAATTAATCGACGATGCCTCGAGAAAGTACTTTGTCGGACACGTGACTTCCGCGATCGGGAATCCGGCAAAACAAATCTGCGCAAGCATCTGGTTGTCAAACACGAAATCATCCGAGTTATTCCTGAAGCTGATATGCTCGAGCACCTGGCGCGAGAACGCGCGGTAGCCGGTGTGGTATTCCGAAAGTTTCTGGCCCATGAGAATGTTCTGCACAAGCGTCAGCACACGGTTGGCAAAATATTTATACCGCGGCATTCCGCCGAGCAGCGCACCCCTGCCCAGGATCCGTGAGCCGAGAACGACCGGATACAGGCCGTTGGCTATGATGCTGGCCATTGCCGTGATAAGCTTGGGCGTATACTGATAATCCGGATGGAGCATGACCACGATGTCTGCGCCGAGTTCGAGCGCCTTGGAATAGCACGTTTTCTGGTTGCCGCCGTAGCCGAGATTCTTTTCATGACTGATGACATGCCTGATGCCCAGGCCTTTTGCGAGCTCGACGGTATTGTCGCTGCTGGCGTCGTCGACAAGGATAATTTCATCGACAACGTCTTTTGGAATTTCATCATAGGTGTTCTGCAGCGTCTTTTCCGCATTGTAAGCCGGCAGGACGACGACGACTTTCTTATTCAGGATCATAAGGGCTCCAGGGGCCGGGGAGAGAGAACAAAGATTCTTATAAGAATTACAGTCACAATCATCACAAGAATGCCGAGTAAACCACCGGCAAATACGTCGAACGGAAAATGTGCGCCGATATAGATCCGGGAATAGCCCACGAGCAGCGCGGGAATAACGGCAAGCCAATACCAGCCTCCGAAGGCAAGCGCGACCAGGGTGGCGGCGGAAAATGCGGTGTTGCTGTGACCCGACGGAAAAGCCCGGGAGGATAAGGGCTCGCCGACGACATGGATCTTGTATGCCGGGCCTTGATCGGCCATGGTGTCAGCCGGGGATGAAGAAAAATATGCAAGTGGCCTCGGCCTGTGCGTAACGTCCTTGACTTTTGAATTGATCAGGCCGCTGGCGATCATGCCAACGGCGGAAACGAGGATGAAGAGCGCCAACCGTTTCTTCGGTATCTTCACATACGCGATGACAAGAAGGATCGGCGTCACGACCCAGCCGTTACCAAGCCAGGTCACGAGATAGAAAAAAAAGTCGAAGAACCCCGTGTGATGGGAATTGATAAGAAGAAACAGTGTGTCATCAATATGTGATAAAAATGATATCATATATATTAAATTTCAGGTTCTGAGTGTGTATGCGGCCGCCTTAAAAATATATTGTAAACGACACAAACCATGATAAAACGGATACGTCAAATCTTCCAAGGAAAACCTGCCGCGCGTGAGGATGAATCCTCACGCGTGCGAAAGCTGCTCGTGCCTCACGCCCAGGCGACGGACATTCGGTTTTGCGAACCGAGCGACCTCACCTCAGAAGGTCGGTTCGGCGAGGAGTGGCTGGCTATCACCGATACCCAGGTGCTCGTATTCACGGTTGATGGAGACTCAACACGGTTCGTCAAGAGACTCGATCGTGAGGCCGTGCTTTCTGCCGAGACAATCATGCTGACGGGGCGTGGGTTGCTTGAGGTACAAACGGCCTCCGGAGGCCGCACGAACCTCGTTACATTTACCAATGCAAAGAACGAGCAGTTCTCCCGCGCATGCGATATTCTCAAGCGCCCCAAGCCCGGCGCGCGGCCTGGGGAGCCGGACACGGTGGAGAAGACGCCTGATGAAAAAGAACCTCGAATCTGCGACGTGTGCAAGGAGCTGATCCCGGAAGGAATGGACACCTGCCCCCATTGCTCTCATAAGGGGCGGACGCTTTTGCGTATCATCGACTTCACGCGGCCGTGCGCCGGATACTTATTGCTCATCTTTTTTTTCATGATTCTTTCCACGGGCTGCGGGCTGGTGACACCGTACTTGAGCAAGCTTTTCATCGACTACATTTTCAAACCGGACGCCGCGACCGGCGCATTTCCCTATGCCGCGTGGCTGGCGCCCGCGATAGTCCTTTTGTTCTGCGCGTACGCGGCGCAGGTTTTTCTAGGCGGCGTGCAGGAACGTTTTTCCGGCAAACTCGGATATACGACGGTGTACGACGTGCGGAAAGCGGTGTACGGCAGGCTCCAGGAACTTTCGTTGTCGTATTTCGACAAGCACACGACCGGTGGCCTTCTCTCTCGTGTCAACCAGGACACGTCGGATCTCCAATATTTCATCGTGGAATTTTTTCCCACGACACTTGAGAGTCTTTTGCTCCTGGTGGGTGTGGGCATTTTTCTTTGCATCCTTTCCTGGCAGCTGACGGCATTCATCCTTTTGCCCGTGCTCGTCACCGTTCTTTTCGGCCGCAGGATTTTCAACCGTGTCGGCGTGTATTTCCACCGGTATTTCCACCGCAGGTCTCGCCTCTCTGATTTTGTCAACGATTCCCTGTCCGGCATCAGGGTCATCAAAGCGTTCGGCCAGGAAAAGCAGGAAGTAAGGAAATTCGACGCCCGCAGCGCTGCCTATCGTGACGCAGGAATCGACCTTGTGCGCAAATGGAGCCTGTACCATCCGCTTTTGCAATTTTTCATCATGGCAGGCGGGGTCATGGTATGGGCAGTCGGCGGTGAGCTCGTCTTTCTCAAGAAAATGACGGTCGGCTCGGTAGTTGCCTACAGCGGGTACCTGGCAATGTTCTATCAACCGGTACTGACGCTGGCGCGCATGGTGCAGATGGTATCCAATTCGCTGTCAGCCGCGGAACGGGTTTTTGCAGTCATCGACGCGACGCCGGACGTCCGAGATGCACCTGATGCAATAGCCATGCCGCATATCACCGGCGACGTGCAATTCCGAAGCGTGACATTCGGCTATAACAAATTCAAACCCGTGATAAAGGATTTGGATTTGTCCATAGCACGGAATGAAAAAATCGGGCTTGTGGGTAGAAGCGGGGCAGGCAAGAGTACCATCATTAATCTCATCTGCAGGTTGTACGACGCCGACAGCGGCGGCATCTTTGTGGACGGCATTGACATCCGTAAAATCAACGGGGCGGACGTGCGGCGGCAGATCGGTGTGGTGCTGCAGGAGACGTTTCTGTTCAACGGCACGATTTATGATAATATTGCCTATGCAAAGCCGCAGGCAGAACGCGATGACGTCATTGACGCTGCAGTCGCGGCCAACGCACACGAGTTCATCGTCTCCAAGCCGGATGGCTATGACACCGAAGTTGGCGAGCGCGGGGTGCGTCTTTCGGGCGGGGAAAAGCAGCGCATCGCGATAGCGCGGGCGATCCTGCGCGATCCCGCGATTCTGATCCTGGATGAAGCGTTGTCGTCCGTCGACACCCAGACCGAGAACAAGATCCAGGAAGCGCTTGCCAATCTGACGAAGAACAGGACGACCATCGCCATTGCGCACCGGCTTTCGACCCTTCGCACCTATCACCGGCTCTTTGTCATTGAAAACGGCAGGTGCGTGGAATCGGGTACTCACGAGGAGCTCATGGACAAGAAAGGCGCCTTTTTCGATCTAGTAAAAATGCAGGAGCGGCTTTCGCAGATCTCCCCTGCAGAGGGAAAATCGGATGAACATGCTTGACGCATCGAATATCTCGATCGATAAGCCCCCCCACGGCACCCTTTCGGTCCGGATAAACAACGGGCAGACCTGTCAGGATGTCGCGTTTGCCCAATTGTTTCCGCATTCCGATCCGATGCGCTACATATCAATACGCAAAAAGCAGGGCGCGGACTATGTCGAAATCGGCATCATTAAGGACTTGAATGCACTTGCGGAAAGGTCCAGACAGCTGATTCTGGATGATATTCGCCGGCGGTATTTTCTCCCCCTGATCACGGATATTAATTCGATCAGGACGAAGAGCGGCACCGATACCTGGGTCGTTGAAACCGACAGGGGAACAAAGACGTTCACGGTGCGGGAACGGGGTGAGAATGTCGCCTCGACCGACCTCGGGGTTGTGATGATAACAGACACTGACAAATGCAGATACAAGATTCCCGATAGTAAGACCTTGTCGGTAAGGTCACAAATGTTCCTGGAAAAAGTGTTGATGTGATTCATCGTAATAAGGGGAGGTATCATGATCGTAAGAAGAACCGATTCAAGGAGACCTGCGGCCCGCAAAGCAGACATCCGCAAACCTGGTTTGCACCCTATCGTTCTTCCCAAGCCCAAACCCGGCCGCGGAATGTCGGTGTTTGCCGCACTCCTGAAGAGGCAAACCGTCCGGACCATCGGCATCAGGAAGCTTCCTTTGCAAGTGATATCAAACGTGCTCTGGGCAGCATGCGGGGTCAACCGGAAGAACGGCCCGTTCGGGATTTTGGGAATAACGGCAGCGTCGGCCAGCAATTCGCAGGAAATCGATTGCTACGTTGTCACGAAGGAAGGTATCTATCTCTATGAGCCGGTTTCTCACCGGCTGGACCCCGTTGTCGCAGGCGATCATCGTTCGCTTGCGATCGGCAGCGGCCAGTCGAAATGGGGCGCGCGTGCACCGGTTCGGTTGATCTATGTTGTTGACCTCGAGAAATTCAGCCACGCCGGCTACCAGGAACCAGGTCTTTGGGATCCGGAAATACAAAAAACCTATTACTGTGTCGACACCGGCATAATCGCAGGCAATGTATACCTGTATGCAGCTTCAGAAGGTCTGGCAACATGGTTCCACAATTGCAACAAACACGCCATTGAGGCAAAACTAAAACTCAGACCCGGCCAGCGGCCGTTGTTTGGGCAGACAATCGGGTATCCGGTCAGGGGTTGACCGCGCGGAGTGGGCAAATCCGGAACACGCCAATAGTATATTAATTTAGGCGAAAAGAGTTTCTCACAATCACCAAAGGATCGATTCATTGGAAAACGCTGAAATCATTAAGAAAGCAGAAGAATACATTCGGTTTGAACAGGACGAACTCTTCAAGAAGCAGGTTAGTGACCTGATCACAAAGAAAGATTATGTTGAGCTTTCTGACAGGTTCTACACTGAACTGGAATTCGGAACCGGCGGCATTCGCGGGGTTATCGGCGGAGGGTACAACAGGCTCAATTCGTTCATTATCCGGAAAACCACACAGGGACTCGCCAATTATATCAAGAAAGCCGCCCAAGGCGATGCCTCGGTGGCGATTGCGTACGATTCCAGACGGTTTTCTGATGTGTTCGCGCTTGAGGCAGCTAAGGTCCTGGCCGCAAACAACATCAGGACCTACCTTTACACGTCTCTGCGTTCGACTCCCCAGCTTTCTTTTACCGTGCGTCAATTGAAGGCCACGGCAGGCATCGTGATAACCGCGTCGCACAACCCGCCTGAATACAACGGTTACAAAGTGTACTGGAGCGACGGCGGACAGATCATCGCGCCGCATGACACCGGGATCGTTTCGGAGGTCCGAGCAGTGGAGGGGTCGGCCATCATTTCGGTGACAAAAGAAGATGCGCTTGCGAAAAATCTGATCGTCATGATCGATAAGGACGTTGATGTGCCGTTTGTCGACATGGTGAAGGCGTGCGTGTTACGGCCCGGGATCGTGAAAGAAAAGGGCGCCACGCTTAAGGTGGTATACACGCCATTGCATGGCACCGGCGCAATGCCGGTCGGGACCGCGCTTACCGAGCTGGGCATCCCGGTGATGTTCGTGGAACAGCAGAAAAAGCCGGACGGTAATTTCCCGACCGTTGCGTTCCCCAATCCCGAAGAAGCAGCTGCCATGAAACTGGCGCTGGACCTTGCCAAAAAAGAAAAGGCCCACCTGGTTCTGGCCACGGATCCGGATGCGGACCGACTCGGCATCGCGGTGCCGGATCATGGCGCCTTCAAGCTTCTGACCGGTAACCAGCTTGGCGCATTGCTCTTGGATTATATCCTGACAAGCAGGGAGGAGCTCGGCACGCTCCCGAAACGCGCTGCCTTCGTCAAATCCATCGTGACCACCGAGCTTGGGTTTCTGATCGCCCGCGCCCACGGCGTGGAGTGCTTCGACGTGCTGACCGGGTTCAAATTCATCGGCGAAAAGATGCGCCAGTTCGAGACCCAGGAAAACGGGCCGCGATATGTCTTCGGCACCGAGGAGAGTTACGGGTTTCTTGTCAACACGAGCGTACGGGACAAAGACGCGGTGTCGGCAGCGGTCATGACCGCCGAGATGGCGCTGTACCACCATTCGCAAGGGCGTTCGCTGCTTGACAGGCTCAATACCATTTATGAAACATACGGCTATTTCGAGGAAACCCAGGTGTCCCGGTACTTCAAGGGCGAGTCGGGTGCGGCAGTCATGGAAAGCCTCATGGGGCGGCTGCGGACCTCGCCGCCCGCGTCGTTTGGCGGACGCAAAGTCGTTTATGTCAAGGACTACAAGGCTAGCGCCACGCTTGACATGAAAACGGGCCGTGCCGAAAAAAACATCGCGCTGCCGTCGTCCAACGTTCTGCAGTTTATCTGCGAAGACGGGACGATGATCACCGCCCGGCCCTCCGGGACCGAGCCAAAGATAAAATTCTACGCATCGTGCCGCGGCAAGAAAGGCCAAAAGCTTGACGAGGCACAAAAAGCGGTGCGCGCTGCAATCGACGAAGTCAAAAACGAGATCGTCATTCTGGTCGAGGGAGGCCGCTTGTGAAAGATGCCAACAGCAAAGCCGGTCGGGACAGCGAACTGTATGTCGAGCCCCCGGCTTCGATCGCACAGCCCGATCCGTTCATCGGCAAGACCATCGGCAACTGCCAGATCATGGAGAAAATCAACGAGGGCGGGACCGCGTTTATTTACAAGGCGCATAATATCCCGTTCGATCTCGACCGGGTCGTGAAAGTTCTCAAGCCCTCGCTCATGGATGAGGAGGACTTTTTCATCCGGTTCCGGCAGGAAGCGCAGCTCACGGCCCGGCTCGACCATCCCAATATCCTGCGGGTTTTTGACACAGGAGAAGTCGGCGGATACTTCTACATGGAGATGGAATACATCACGGGCCAGACGCTCCGCGAATACATGATATCGAACCCCAAGATCAATGAGCGCGACATCCTCAGTATCGCCATGCAGGTAACGAGGGCACTCGAATACGCTCACAATGTGGAGATTTCGGGTCCGAGCGGCGAAGTCATTCACGGCATCCTGCACCGGGACATCAAGCCGGAAAACATCATGATCACGCCGGGCAAGCTGGTCAAGCTCATGGACTTCGGCGCCGCCAAACCGCTCAACATCACGTCCAACACCATGCAAGGCATGATCGTGGGGACGTTTCATTACATGTCGCCCGAACAACTCGCCGGCGGCAAGCTCGATGTGCGGAGCGATTTCTTTTCACTCGGCATCGTCATGTATGAGCTATTTGCAAACCAGAAACCTTTTGTCGGAGAAAACCTCACGGCCCTGATCGGCAAGATCAATGAATGCAAATACGTCAAGCTCAAGAAAGTCAGACCGTCGATTTCCTCACTCACCGAGGAACTCATCGACAAACTTCTGTCCAAGAGTCCGGACCACAGGCCGTCGTCGGAAAAGGAAATCTTGGAAGACCTGCAGGTGTGCATCCACTCGTATTCGAGCTGGGGACTGGGCAGGAAAATGAAAGTACCGTTTTCCTTTAAGCGGCAATTCGGCGCCATCTCCTTTTTCCTCTCATGCATCGCCGTGTGCCTTTCGGCGGCAGCGCTCTGGCGAACGTTCTTCATTGATACGTCGGCTCCGCACTTCTTGTCGTCGAACAACGCGCCGGTTCTTGAACGGGGCAAAATGTTCGAACACGACGGGAGGTTCGATGAGGCTTCGCATATGTATCAGATGGTCGCATCGATTGATAAAGGAGGACTTGCAAACGAGTATCTGGAAGCTCAGATCAGGCTTGCCACCATCTATTTGAAACACGACAAGGTCTACGACAAGGCGCGCAAGACCCTCGAGCGCCTGCGGAAGAGTTACTCGGATCCCGCGATCGACGCATATCTTGGCGAGGCCTATTTCCGCTTGGGCATGTTCGAGGAGGCGAAGGACAGGCTTGACGCGAGCCTGACCTCCCAGACCGGCTCGGTCATGCCCCAGACGCCCGACTTCAAGAAAGAGATCCTGTTTTATCAGGCGTCGACCCTTGACAAAATGGCGGCGTTGGACAGTTACAGCCAGGCCGCGCTCATCGACGCGGTCAAGGCGTGGAATTACTACGTCGATTTCTGCCAATGCGTCATTCATCCCAGCGATGAATGCGCGTTTGCCCGCAAAAGGCTTGCCGACCTTGACAAAATCGACCATGAGCATGGCAAATGAACCGGAGAAAACGCACAGCGCTCCGCGGAAAAGCCGGACGGCGATGAAAACCGTTTCAGTTCTCAACCACAAAGGCGGGGTCGGCAAGACGACCTTCACCGGGTGCACCGCCCAGGCCCTTGCGCTTGTGGGATTCCGGGTGCTCGCCATTGACAACGACAGCCAGCACAACCTGTCCACCATGCTCGGCTGCGGCGTGTGCGAGCCGAACATCAGGGATGTCTATCTGTCAAGGCCTCCCGATGCGGCAGCGACATTTTTGCGCTCGATCCGCAAAACAAGTCTGGCCAACCTGCACATGGTGACATCGTCGCGCGACTTGTGCGACGCGGACGTGGCCGACGACCATTTTCTCGCCCAATGCCTGGATGCGTGCAGGCTTGAACGTTTTTACGATTTCGTGCTCATGGACAATGCTCCGGGAATGGGGAGGCTCCAAATTTCTTCCTTGTTCGCGTGCAGGGAAATTTTCGTACCCACGGAGCTCAAGCAGTTTGCCGTGGACGGCATTGCCGAAATGGAAAAAATGCTTGTTGAGAAATTTTCCGGCGCCGCACGGATCACGCGCATTGTGCCGAATTTCTACAGGGATACGCGCCGGCAGAATACCTATATCGCCGCATTGCGTTCGCTTTTTCCCGGCAGGGTGACGGAAACGCCGATTCCGGTGGATTCTGTCTTTGACGAATGCATAACCGAAGGCAAGATCCTTTTTCTTCACCGGTTTTCATCGAGAGGCGCAGCCTATTACCTCAAGCTCATTCATGAGCTTTTCGATCTTGAAGAAGAAAAAGTGTGGAAAATGGTTATGCAGAAACGCGACGAAACCCGCCGCGACGAGGCCAGACAGCGCTATCTGAACTCCATATGAAATGACCAACTAGTAGTTCATCGAAACCAGCCATTGCGCGAAGAACGGGTTGACATACCGGTACTCATGTCCGGTCTTGAAGATAATCTTAAGGTTTTCGAGTCGCAAAAGCGATTTTCGGATCGTTGATGGTTGCCTGATGCCGGTATGTGTGAGAAATTCCCGTGCAAACACATTCCTGCCGCCGAGCTTTGCCACCGCAGTAAGGCATGTCAGTTGCGTTGCGGTAATATTGGCAAGGCACGCTTCATACCCCTTGCGTTCTTCGGCAAAAATCTGCTGCAAAGCTTCCAGGATCGTTTTCTCGTCGACCGCCACCTTTGGACTTGTCACATCGTAAACAGCCGCGCAGAGCTGCTGGGTGTCGCCCGGGTTTTCCTGGGCGGCCGACAATATTTTATCAATCATCTCGGGCGCGATCTTGATTCGTCCGTCGCTGAACTTTCTGGTGATGAACTGCCTGAAGATGTTGTGATCGATCGGGCCGACCTCGATGGGCAGCGCGGATTTGAAGAACGGGCTGTCGTGGTCGGTGAAGATTGTGTGCATCTTTCCGCGTATGCTCCCGCAGAAGACAAAGGGAACCGACCGCAGAAACTGGATCTTTCCGCGCATGACTGCCAGGACCTTGCTCGCCTCGGGCAGGTTCAGGATGTCCTGAAATTCGTCGATTACGACAACGGTGTTGCGGTATTCCCGTTTTGAAAAGATGTCGAGCAGGTCTTCGAGCGACTCGGGCCTAAGGCCGGCGACCGCGTCAATGGAAAGCGCGGGCGCGCCGGAAATCGGGTTAAAGGTGATCTTGGGCCGCAGTCCTGCCATGCTTTTGAGGATGGTCTGCATGAAGTTGCCGCTACCTTCGGCTTTGATGATGCCGTTGAGCGCGCGCTTGTGAATGTCTTCGATGGTCTTGACTTCGAGAAGGTCGATGTACACGAGTCGCTTGGATTTGAGGGCTGCGACGGTTTCGATGATAAGGGACGTTTTGCCGGTCCTGCGTTCGCCCTCCAGATAGGTGTTCTGGACCGCAAGCAGCCTGCCCCGGAGTTTTGCCTCGAGGTCGGGACGGGCGCAGTAATTTTTCCGTGAGACGACGCGCCCGTAGGTGAAGGGATTCATGCTGCCTCCTTATTGTGCTTATCGGTATTACACTGTTTAGTATAATATATTGCGCTAAATAGTGCAATACTCAATGGCGTTATTTCTTTTTGAAAGACTGCTGGGCGCCTATCCGGCCGCCGCCTACGGACCCGCGGTGATTTTATTTATTGACAAAAAAATGTTGCGGCATTATATTTAAACTATTAGACAACTGTCTAAATATAAAACCGGAAAAACTTTATGAAAAGCCACGACTCTGTTTTCCAGGCGCTTTCCGACCCTACGAGGCGGACGATCATATCGCTGTTGCGCAAGCGGGACATGACGCCGGGAGAGATCATTGAATATCTCGAAATGACCAAGCCGTCGCTTTCGCATCACCTTGACATCCTCAAGCGTTCCGACCTGGTGCTGGCGCAGCGGCAGGGCCAGAAAATCCTTTATTCGCTCAATATGAGCGTGTATGACGAGCTTGTAGGCGTTATTATGGATCTGTTTGGAAAAAAAAGCAAATGACAGGAGGATCAAATGTATAAAATTGAATGGAAAAAAGAATTATCACAATTGGCTATGCTGGCTCTTCTGCTGGGGACGCCGTGCATGCTGTATCAACATCTTCCTTCGCATATGCCCATACACTGGAATCTGAAAGGAGACGCTGACCATTACGCGCTAAAAACACCGGTCACAGCCCTCATGATCCCACTTATGGCACTCGCAACCTATGTTCTGATGCTGCTGCTTCCTTATGTCGATCCCAAACAGAAGCGTTATTCCGATTTCCTGCATACCTACCGGATTATCCGCCTGGCGCTGTTGCTGTTCTTCGCAGGAATAGCTGCAGTGATATATTCCAAAGCCATGGGAATCAACGTGGCTGTCGACCGTACTATTCCGGGTTTTGTCGGCCTGCTCATTGTGGTGATCGGCAATTTCTTGGGTAAGGTCCGTCAGAACTGGTTTTTGGGAATACGGGTGCCATGGACACTTGAAAGTGAAATCGTTTGGAATAAAACGCATCGGCTCGGAGGCAGGCTTTTTGTATCGGCTGGAATAGGCGGAATTGCAGGAGTTCTTTTACCGCCGGCAGCACGGTTTGCCGCGCTGATTGTTCCGCTGTTTCTGGCGATCGCGGTCACCGTGTCTTATTCGTATGTGATTTTCAAGAAAGAACAGAAAGAGAAAACTGCCATTCCGTGACGCGCCTGGACAGCCCGAATCGGACACCGTCTTTCGCCGGAAATGCCGCCTATCCGGCCGCAGGCCACGGACCGGCCGGTTATGCCTCCTGAAATACGGGCGCAGAGTAGCGGGCAAGACAAGGAATTAGTGTGGTTGTGGAGCTTCGGCGACATCCCGTAGTTTACGGAGGGGGTCAAGGAAATTCACATGCTTTGCCGAAAGGCTCGCGAAAAATTAAATTCTCTATCAGCAATCAGCAGCACTTCGCTCAAATGAAGATCTTAAGGTTTCACTCCTCTTTTGTCCCATTCCTTGACTTTTTCGTACAAATCCACAAACCTCGGTACATTTGCGACAAAATCCTTTACCGAAATGCTGTTCGGACCGTCACAGAGCGCCTTGTCCGGGTTCGGATGGATTTCAAAGAAGAGCCCGTCTGCGCCAATGCACACTGCAGCGCGGGCCAGGGGAATAGCCTGCTGCCGGTTGCCTGATGAAACGCCGTTTCCTGCTCCGGGCATTTGGACGCTGTGGGTGGCGTCGAATATCACCGGGACGCCGAAGCTTTTCATGGCAGGAAATCCGCCAAAGTCAACGGCGAGCCGGTTGTACCCGAAAAACGTTCCGCGTTCCGTGAGCCAGGCCTTTTTTCCCGCTTTTTCAAGAGAGAATTTCATGTCCTGCGGTGACATGAACTGGCCTTTCTTTACATTAACGAATCTTCCGGTTTTTTTGGCAGCGACCAGCAAATCTGTCTGCCTGCAGAGAAACGCCGGGATTTGAAGGACATCAGCTACTTCGGCAACCTCCGAAGCCTGGAGGACGGAATGAATATCGGTTAGAATAGGAAGACCAGTCTGTTTTTTGACTTTTTGAAGAATTTTCAGGCCTTTTTTCATGCCAGGTCCACGGAACGACGATGCGGATGTTCGGTTGGCTTTGTCGTATGATGCCTTGAATATGATGACGATGTTTTCTTTGGCCGAAATAGTAGCCAGCGTGCCGGCGATATCAAGGCACAGGCGTTCCGATTCTATCACGCAGGGTCCGGCAATGAAGAAGAGGTTCCTTTGTGTTGCTTTGAATGGGTAGGCACTGGGTAAAGGCATTGAAGATCTCGCTTGAGGATTTTTGAGGTTGATAGGGGTCAATTCCTACAGCTGAAAATTGATAAATTTTTCACAATTGATCCGTGGAAACTATATGGTAAAAACTTGACTGTTCAACCCGAGTAAAAGTATATTTTGAAGTCTTGTCCGGACCTTTGGAATTTACCCCGAAGCGGCAAAGCTTCGGCCTATCAAAATAGATAATTGGTTATTAAATAGAATACCTTTTTCCACAATCAAGCCAATGGAGGATTTCATGGCACTTAAAGTCGGTATCAACGGTTTCGGTCGTATCGGTCGGTTGGTTTTTCGCGCTGCCTGCGGTCGCAAAGACATCGAAATCGTTGGAATCAACGATTTGCTCGATGCCAACTACATGGCATATATGCTCAAGTACGACACAGTGCACGGCAGATTCAAAGGCACGGTGGCGGTCGAAAACGGCAAGCTTGTCGTCAACGGCAAAGCTATCCGCGTTACCGCAGAAAAAGATCCCGCCAACCTCAAGTGGAACGAAGTCGGCGCAGAATACGTTGTCGAATCAACCGGGCTTTTCCTTGACAAAGAAAAGGCAGGCGCGCATATCAAGGCAGGTGCAAAAAGGGTTGTTCTCTCGGCTCCGTCCAAAGATGACACGCCGATGTTCGTCATGGGCGTCAATCACAAAACATACAATGGCGAAACGATCGTTTCCAATGCGTCATGCACGACAAACTGCCTTGCTCCGCTTGCAAAAGTTGTCAATGACAATTGGGGTATGCTTGAAGGTCTCATGACCACGGTGCATGCTGTTACGGCGACGCAGAAAACGGTTGATGCCCCGTCTGCAAAAGACTGGCGCGGTGGACGTGCTGCGGGTTTCAATATCATTCCGTCTTCCACCGGTGCGGCAAAAGCAGTGGGCAAAGTTATTCCTGAGCTCAAGGGTAAATTGACCGGTATGTCCTTGCGCGTACCGACAGCTGACGTATCGGTTGTTGACCTTACCTGCCGTCTTGCAAAGCCTGCTTCCTATGAACAAATCAAAGCTGCTATGAAAGCTGCTTCTGAAGGCGATCTCAAGGGCATTCTTGGTTACACCGAAGACGATGTCGTTTCAAGCGATTTTATCGGCGAAGTAAAGACATCGGTGTTCGACGCGAAAGCCGGTATCGCGCTTTCCGATACGTTCGTCAAACTTGTTGCCTGGTACGACAATGAGTGGGGATATTCGAACAAGGTCCTTGACCTTGTTGCGCACATGGCTACAAAGTAAGACCGCTGTTTGATTTCATAAGAACAACCGAAACTCACCCCCTCTTCTGGGGGTGAGTTTTCTTTCTTACGTTTCATAAAGGCGACGCTGCCAAGAAAACGACGCCTGCTTTGAGGAGGAACCAAATGGCGATTTCGAAAAAGACGGTTCGGGATATCGACGTTTCCGGAAAACGCGTTCTCATGCGCGTGGATTTCAATGTTCCCCTGAAAGACGGGGTCATTCAGGACGACACACGCATCAAGGCCGCACTTCCGACAATCAAATACGTGTTGGAAAAAGGCTGCAAGAGCCTTGTCCTGATGTCCCATGTCGGCGATCCGAAAAAAGACATCAAGAAGGCAAAGGAAAAAGCCGAGAAAGACGGGAAACCGTTTGACGAAAAGAAATTTTCCGACGGCAAGCACCGTATGGCGCCGATCGCAGCTCACCTGGCAGAGCTTCTCGGCAAAGAGGTCAAGCTCGCTCCCGCATGCATGGGTCCGGAAACCGAGGCCATGGTGAAAAGCCTTCCCCAGGGCGGCATCTGCATCCTGGAGAACACGCGCTTTCACAAAGAAGAAACGTCCAAGGACGAAGCGGAACGCGAAGTGCTGGCTACCGCGCTGGCCAAATATGGCGACGTGTATGTCAATGATGCGTTCGGCACAGCGCACCGTGCGCATGCGTCGACCGAAACGGTCGCTCATCACCTGCCTGCGGTCGCGGGTTTTCTCATGGAGAAGGAGCTGGAGTTTCTTCAGGAAAAGATCGTCAAGAACCCGGTGAAGCCGTTTGTCGCGGTCATCGGCGGCGCAAAGGTCTCGTCCAAGATCGCGGTGCTCGAGAGTTTACTTGCCAAGGTCGACAAGATCATTGTCGGCGGCGGCATGACCTATACATTCCTTAAAGCCAAGGGCATTTCCATCGGCAAGTCTCTGGTCGAAGACGATATGATCGAAACTGCGAAATCCGTGCTTGCAAAGGCGAAAGAGAAGAATGTTGAATTCATCCTTCCTGTCGACCATGTCGTGACCCAGGAATTCGCTGCCGAAGCAGCGTCAAAGGTATCTGCGTCGGATGCGATCGAGGATGGTTGGATCGGCATGGACATCGGACCAAAATCGATTGAGAAATTCAAGGCAGCGCTGACCGGAGCAAAGACAGTTTTCTGGAACGGGCCTATGGGCGTGTTCGAGTTCCCGAAATTCAGCGAAGGCACAAAGGCCATTGCCACCGTGCTTTCAGAGCTCCCCGGCGCCACGACCGTGATCGGCGGCGGAGACTCGGTTTCTGCGGTCAATAAGATGGGTTTGTCGTCCAAGATGTCACATATTTCGACCGGCGGCGGCGCGTCCCTTGAACTTGTCGAGGGAAAAGAGCTGCCAGGCGTCAAAGCGTTGATGGACAGGTAACATTTTTGGATGCCGGTTTTGATTTTAAATAAATAAATTGAAAAGTCATCCATAAACTATTTTACGAAGCTTAAGGAGATCAAATACAATGGCACGTAAGAAATTCATAGCCGGCAACTGGAAGATGAACACCACGATCGACGAGGCCGTGGCGCTTGCAAAAGCCCTGGTCGCAAAAATGGGCACGGTGTCTGACGTGGACATCGCCGTATGCCCGCCGTATATCAGCCTCAAGGCTGTTTCCGATGTTGTCAAGGGTACCGCGGTCAAACTCGGCGCCCAGGACGTGCATTGGGAAGCCAAAGGCGCGTTCACGGGCAAGGTGAGTTGCAGCATGCTCAAGAGCGTGGGCTGCGAATTCGTCATTATCGGTCATTCGGAACAGCGTCAGTATTTCCACGAAACCAATGAGACCGTGAACAAGAAGGTCAAGGCAGCGCTTGCGGCAGGACTACTGCCGATCGTATGCGTGGGCGAGACACTTGACGAGCGCAAGACAGGCAAACTATTCTCTATCATCGAGGCGCAGACCAAGGGCGCGTTTGCCGGCATTGTCAAGGCCGACGCACTCAAATGCACGATCGCATACGAACCGGTCTGGGCTATCGGCACAGGCGAGGTCGCAACGCCGGACCAGGCAAATGAGATGCATGTGTTCATCCGCAAGCAGGTGGCGGGCACCTTCGGCGACACCGACACTGCCGCTGCGATGCGCATCCAATACGGCGGGAGCATGAAACCGGACAATGCCAAGGCGCTTCTGGCGCTTTCGGACGTTGACGGCGGGCTTATCGGCGGCGCCGCGCTCAAGGCTGATGATTTCTTCGGTATTGTTAAGCCGAAATAATTCAAGACCCCCTAGCCCCCTGAGGGGGCACATATAAAACCGCTCCCCTAGGGAGTCGGAGGGGTGGAAGAAATAAGTCCGAATAGTTTCTATAACTCTTTAAAGGTACGTTTTTATGATTTTTGGAATTCTGTTGTTCATTTTCGTCATCGTGTGCATTTTCCTGTGCCTGCTCATCCTCATCCAGTCTGATAAGGGTGGCGGCATATCAGGTGCAATCGGCGGCGGGTTCGCAAGCGCCAGCAACCTTTTGGGCTCGCAGGACACTGCGAATATCCTGACAAAGGCAACGACGATTTTCGCGTCGGTGTTCCTGGGACTTTGCTTGATTCTTTCCGTGTTCCTTTCGCATCCGACCGGCAAGCAGACAAAGTCGGCGCTCAAGGAACGCGCGGAAAAACAGGGAACGTATTCGCCCTCATCCGTTCTTCAGGGAGGTCAGCAGCTTCCCATGGGTGCGGGCAATGCAGCGCAGGAGGGTGTACCGTCGCCGCAAGGCGCTGGGCAGCTTCCGCAGGGCGCACCGGCAGCTGGTCAGGCAACGCAGGCCCCCGGGCCTTTTGTTCCTGCACCGGCTCCGAACAACAAGTAGCTATTTGAAATTTGCGGTCGTGGTGGAACTGGTAGACACGCATGTTTGAGGGGCATGTGGGTGTAAACCTGTGTCGGTTCGATTCCGACCGACCGCACCATTCTTCAAAGTAAAACAAAGGGCTCTGATTCGCATCGCGAACCAGAGCCCTTTGTTTTTCCAATTCGCCTCACCCCGGACTTCGTCCTTCCCCTCTCCGCAAGCGGAGAGGGGACACAGAGGAGAGGCAGTTCAACTAGTTTTCCTCGATCTTGATATTCCCGCTTGTCGCAGTGCACCTGATGATGACGCTGTCGTTGCCGCCGTTCAAACGTGAATGGTCATTACCGGGCGTATGAATGTTCCCGCTTGTCGTTTTCAGTTCCAGATTTGCCGTAAGGCCGGTCGGCACGAGAACTCTGATAGTACCGCTGGTTGTTTTCAAGGTCGCGTTAGTGAAACTGGAATCCGGCTGCAGGGAGACATCGACGTTGCCGCTGGTAACGGAAATGTCGCACCCGGAAACAACGTCGGCCGTGATATTGCCGCTCGTGGTTTCAAGGGTCAGCACGCCCCGGATGCCGCTGAGGTTGATGTTGCCGCTCGTCGTTCGTGCAGAAACGGCGAGGTTTTCATAGCATGCCACGGTCATACCTTCGATCCTGAGAAGTTCCCATTTGTCACTACCAGGAGGATAGGAGAACGCGACGGTGCCGGTCGTGCCGCTTGTGGCGACCGACCCCGAAAGCTCGTCGATGGCCGAGTTGCTTTCGCCCTCGATCGCCATTTCGCTGATCGTCGTGGTTGCTTTGACGATCGAATCCGACGTGCCCGACACGGTAATATTGCCCGTATAACCGCTCATGTCTATTAACGCCTTGGTCAGCCCGGTGCTTGCGGCCTGTCCGATTTTCTCCTGCGAAATCCGGTTCACGTTGAACACGCAGCCGCCAAGCATGACCGTAGCTGCGATGGCAAGCGCATAAAGCGCCCTTTGGATTTGTTTGGTTTTCATGTGAAGAGGTCCTTTCGCCTATATCAAAAGTTAAAATTGTATCCAATCCCGAAATCCATCCACCACGCGCCCTCGGGAAGCACGCCCGAATGCTGGCTCAAGGCGACGGTGTAGTACGGTCCAAGCGCAGCGTAGTTGAAGCGCAGGACCGGGGTGATCGAGAAATGATTGCGCACCCAGACCTCGTTGAATATTGCCAGGTACGGCGCGAGGCTGACCTTTGCATCGTGATCGGCGCCGACGCGTTCCTGGACGGACACGCCGGCGGTTCCGCCGAGCTGCAGTCTCTTTACAGGAAAGAACGAATAGCGGACCGACGGCGCTGCGGCAATCGAATACCGGTAGCCGTATATGGTTTGGTTCCAGTAGAGCGTAATGTCCTGGAGTCCTGCCTCGACGCGCGGCGTCAGGGAATACGACAGGTTCATCCCGTGCAGCAGCAGCAGGTCCATGCCCTCGGAAAAGAATGGCTTGACCTGCGCGAACCTGAGCTGGAACCCGAAATGCAGGGGAAAGCGTTTTGAAAGCGGTAGCGGGTTTTGTTCGTCGGCCAGCCTCTTGGCCTTTTCGGTCAGATCGTTTGCCATGTCTTCGCGGTCATCGGCAGCCTCTTCCATTTCACGCGCCTTGACTGACATTTCCTTGGACTTCTCGAGCAGGGCCCCGGAGTTGGCGTGGATTTCGTCAAGCAGCTTCTTCTGCTTGTCCAGGCTTGCCGCGCTGTCGTCCGACCCGCGCGCCAGAATGGCATCAAGACTGTCCGCCTGAAGCATGTACATGGAATCGTTTGCCGAGACGGCGCCATGCAGTTTCCTGATCCGTTCGACGTCCGCCTGGATGATGCGCTTGAGGCGTTCGATTTCAAGCTTCACATGCTGGGCGATATGATGCATGTCGCGTTCCTTCAAATCGTCCTGGAGTTTTTCTACCTTGTCGTTCGCCTCGTCAGCCTTCTTCTCAGCGTCGTCCGAGGCGCGATTGAGCGTATCGGACATTTCGCGCAGGGTTTTGGCCTCATCCCGGAGCCGGGCCGCCTCTTGCTGCATTTTGTCAACTGTGTTGATCTCGTCGGAACGGAGCTTGGGTTTTTTCAGCGACGGCAGGGGTTTCTCAATGGCCGCTGGTTCAGCAGCCGGGCCGGGCTTTGCAGTCGTGTCTGCGGCCAAAACAGGCTGGGCCTGTTTTTTTGCCGATTTGACTGAATCTTGTGCTCCTTGGACCTGAAACAGGCAGGCGAAAAGAACAAATGGCATGAGCCGGAGACCTGCTTTTGACATCTTCATATTTTACCTCGCGCCTTGGTTTGAAAAGGAAAAGAAGTTCCCTTCATCGATTAAAATTTACCACAGTAGGAGGGAGGCTGCAACGCCGAATCCGGTAAATGCACAACGGGTCGGTAAACTGCACTGGGGCCTGTTTTCTGGCAGAAAACGTTTTCTTATTGGGATCGTCAGAAAACATGAAAAATTGACGTATTAATGATATATTATTGACATATGCTCCGTTTTGGAAAATCAAATTGGAGGAAACAATGAAAAAGATTATGATGACATTCCTATTCTGTGGTTCTATTCTAGCGTTACTTCCTAAGCATGCTTCTTCTGAATATATCGAAGGCGTTGATACAACGGATGTTAACGGATATGGACTTGACTCAGCGTTTCAGGTCAGTGGTGATGGTCGTATTGTCACATTCACCCCCAACTTTGCTAGCTATGCGTGGAATTGGGGGGAATCAGGTTTCTTCAATTATTCCTTTGAGGACATCAAGATCGCCGCTAATCTCGGACCGCTTTCGGCAACAATCCTTTGCCTACGCTAAATAATTGCTTTGTGATCAAGAGAAAGGACAATGCGTATTCCAAAGTTCTAGTCTTCAAGAAACTGTGGTTCGGACACGCTCTTTTGGGATCCGCCCCTGCCAAACAGTAATCACCTTCTTGGATATAAGTTGTATCGGTCAAGACCTGGAGTGAAAGTAGACACCACGGCGCCGATAGACTTCGCTCAATGGGATACCGTCACGAAAGTCAATTCAACGTCAGTGTGTAATTCTCTACGTCCAAATACGTATTTCAATCTCGTCGCAGTTTACAGCGAAGGACAGTCAGATTTTTTGCAAGGCTGGACATATTATAGCCTCACGGCGGTCAAAGTAACTAGAGCACCATTGGTTTCCAATCATTCTACCATTACTTTGGCATGCACAAGATCTTCAAACGGTTTATGTTTTCAACTTCGGCCTTTTCTTAAGGATGTTTTCATTAATTCTCTTTCGATCTCCAATCTAAGAGGGCAACAGACATTACATTCCTCCAATGTCAGGAATAATTCTTTCCATTGGGATGTTTCGGACGGGAATTTCTTCGAGGGATTGTACATTGTGAGAGTTCAATTGTCGGATAAGAGCGTTCTGAGTCAAAAAATCATGCTTGCGAGGTGATTGATATCCTACGGAAATCGTTTGCGTGAAACCGACTTTCAGGCCCGTCCTAATCCTCCCAACCGCTCCTGAATTGCCGGATACTGCGTCCGGCTGACCTGCAGTTTTGTTCCGTCACAGAAACCGTCACGTGGTGGCTTCAACGCGGGATATATTTTCTAAAAACGCATTGGACTGAACCAAAAGAGGCAACAATGAAAAATCTAAAACATCGGGTTTTCGATGTGCTTATTGAACAGGATTCCGAAGGGTATTATGTTGCGTCCGTCCCGGCGCTGCCGGGCTGTCATACCCAAGCAAAATCGCTGGACGTTCTGACTAAGCGCATTCGTGAAGCGATAGAATTGTGTCTCGAGGTAGCGGACGTTCCTGCTGAGCCACTTTCATTTGTAGGCATGCAAAGGATAGCGGTGTGACCAGACTTCCCCGGGTGCCCGGATTGAAAGTTATTTCCGCGCTGAAACACGCCGGCTTCGAGGTGATTCGCGTCAAAGGGAGCCATCATTTCTTGCGCCATCCCGACGGCCGCGCTACTGTTGTTCCAGTACACCGCGGGGAAGACATCGGCCCGGGATTGCTTTCGCAGATATTGCGTGATTGTGAGCTGACACCTGATGAGCTTCGGGAACTCCTCTGATTTTCAAAAAGTTGCTTGACCTGTTTTTCCATTACTCTCTATTTCTTGATCCTCCCAACCGCTCCTGAATCACCGGGTACTGCGTCCGGCTCACCGGCAGTTTTGTTCCGTCAAGAAGCTCGAGCTCGTATTTGCCCCCGCCGTGGACGTGGATGGCTTTGACATTTGTCAAATCAACGATATAGGATTTGTGAATGCGGCAATAGGCTGGAGGAAGGATTTGCATGAGCGCATCCATCGATTTGCTGTACAACTCCATAGAGTTGCCCGCGCAGTGAATTTCAACGTAATCATCCGCGCCTTTGAAAAAGCGCACGGTGTCGAGCGGGATGAGCCTGACTTCGCCGAGGTTCTTGACCGAAAGGTATTTCATGGCAGACGGCTGGGCGGCGCGGGCGGCGGACAGCCTGGCGAACGCTTTCTCGAGACGCTCACGGGTAAAAGGCTTTGGCACGAAATCCAATACGCCGTGCTCAAACGCGGTGACAGCCTGATCCAGACTTGCGGAAACGATGATCGTGTGAAACGATCCGGCTGCCAAACGCGTGAACAAATCGAAACCGCTTTTACCGTTGAGGTTCAGGTCGAGCAGCACGAGCTGGACCGGATTGTCGGTCAGGAACGCCTCTGCCTCGTCGATTGAATTCTTTACGGTCAATGATTCGCAGGAGGTTCCAAGGATTTCTTTTGTCATCCTGCTCAACCGCCGGGCCGCGAGCGTCTCGTCTTCGATAATGAGAATATTCATGGCTTGCTATTTCTTTCCAATCGAAGCTATTTCCAAAACAACCTCCCACCCGTTTTCCCGCGGCCCTTGCGAAAACGACCACGCGCCCGGGAACGCCTCCTGGAGCCGGGTCTTGACATAGCGTATTCCGGTGCCGTCGCGGGCCTCGCCAGCCGGCTCAATTGGCTTGGTGCACGTGTTGAAGATGTTGTACCTCACAGTGCCGACGGCCGTCTCGGCCCGCCTGACGGAGAATTCGCCCGCGCACCCGTGCGTCAGGCCGTTTTCCACCAGGGTGTGAAAAACGAGCGGAGGGATCCTGTCCGAATCCGGCATCGCGTCCGCAACAAGCGTGACATGCATGTCCTGCCGCAAACCCATGACCTCGCAATGAAGTCTGCACAGACGCAACTCCTCGTTTACCGGAACCAGCTTTTCTTTTGAGAAATCCAGGATCGCGCGCAGCTCCTCGGCAAGTGCGTTGACAAGACGGCCTGCGGTGGCGGGGTTCTCCTCGAGCCAGGCAATGATCGAGTTGAGCGAATTGAGCAGGAAATGCGGCTGGATATGTTTTTTGAGAAGCTCCAGTTCAAGCCGCGCGCTCTTGAGTTCGCTTTCCTGGCGCACGCGATTCTGGTGAGCCATCCTGCGGGAAAGGGTTACGGTGAGCAGGATGATGAGCACGCAGAAACCCAGGGCCCAGGCATATTCATATGGGGTCTGGTAGGAAACCACGGTGCCGGCAAGCAATGCCAGGCAGCCGACAAGCGCAAGTAAACTGCCGTCAGTTCTCCTGACCAGTTTGTAAAGGGCGATTCCCGCCGCCAGGACTGTCACCGCGTACATGATCGCCTGGTTCAAGGTCACAAACGTGGCGAGCCAGGATTCGGGCAGCAGGTCGAACATGATCAAGCGGGGAGGAGCGATGCAGGCAAGCGCGATTGCCGCGATCACCACTGATGCAAGCCTGCGGTGCGGTACCTCGAATTCGAATAGAAAGAACGCCGGCAAAAGCGCGATCATGCAGAACCACGGGAGATCGTTGATCAGGGCCACGGTATAGTAATGAGCGAGGCCGAACGGAAAGTAATGTACCGCGGTGTCGATCAGCAGATACAGGGCGCTTGACAGACACAATACGGCGAACATTGCGTACGCGGGTCCGGTGCTGCGGCCGAGCATGATCGCGAAATGGAACAGGGCGGACACGAGAAAAATGCCGGCGCACAGGAGCAGCAGGGTCTCGACGACATGGCGGCGGCCGAGAATGTCCGGAAAATATCCTATCTGCAAAGGCTCTTCAATAAGTCCGGAATAGGTGTGGAAATTGGACACGCGGATGGCGACGACATGCCTTCCCGGATGCGAAAGGTGAGGCGGGATGATCGTGAATTGCGATGATGTCCCCGGGATCTCGTCATGCCTGTTGTCGGCAATCCTGCCGTTTTGCGTCAGGAGTGCGCCGTCCCAGTACAGCTCGCTTGCGCAGATGATACTCCTTTGGTACAGAGCGAATGCCCGGAGGGAATCGAGTTGCTCGGGAATGAAAACCGTTTGGCGAAACCACCTGATTCCTTTGCCCGAGGCTGCGTCATGCGCCCAGAGCAAACCTGCGTGGCTCATCTTCCAGCGCGAGTCGTCGTAACCGGCTTCGCGCCAGGCAATGCTGTCTCCCAGATTCCGCTTCCAGAGTGCCAGCCGCGTAACGGGGTTTTCATTTGGGAAAAGGTAGACGGCGCTGGAATCGAATGATTGACCTGCGGCTGCTTCGATCATGCTGAAGAAGATGACAATCAGTATATTTAATTTCTTTATCAGGGTCACGACTATGCCTATTCGCTAATCGGTTGGTCTTGTAGTAAAATATATGATAATGAAAAACGGAACCTCTTGCGTTGCTCTCGGTTTGCTGCTTGCTTTCGTGCTACTGCCTGCTGCAGGTCCGGACAAGGTACTGGCTCAGGTCTTCAGGGGATACTATCCGGGCGGCGGCGTACAGGTCCAATCCGACCGGCAGGACAAGAAGAATGTCATCAAGACTTACTATCCGAATGGAACCCTCGAAGTCGTTTACGAATATGAAAACGGAAAGCTTAACGGAACCGTGCGGCAATATTTTGAAAACGGCGTTTTGAAGGCAGAGATCCGGTATCGTGACGACAAGCGGGAGGGAATTGCGAAATATTACTATCAAACCGGCATGCTCATGGCAAAGATCGAGTTCGAAAATGATCGGGAAACGGGAATATCGCGATTCTACGACGAAAACGGCATGCCTTTGAAAACCGGGAAGAAGACGGAAATGCCTGCCAAGGCCGCTTTGAAATGAAGAGAGATCCGCCCCCGAAACAGAGCAGGCAATGATGGAGAGATTATCACTACCCACCCCGTCCGGGAGCGGCTGTTACTCACCTAAGAAGATACTACACAGGACACCATCACTTCTGTGACGCCGGTCACGACAACTTCAACTATTTTTAGCGCAATGTCCCTCGTCCAACTCAAAGACCTTTCCCTTGCGGATCTTGCAAAGGCCATCACGGGCCTTGGTGAGCCTGCATTTCGCGTGACGCAGGTGATCAAATGGCTGTACCAGAAACGAGTGGACAGCTTTGACGCTATGCTCAATGTGTCCAAATCCTCCCGCCAAAAGCTTCAGGAACAATTTTCCGTTGAAAAATTGCCTGTCGCGGCAGTGCTCGAGTCAAAAGACAAAGACGCGGTAAAATTCGGGTTCATGTCCATGGATTCCGAATGGATCATTGAAAGCGTGCTGCTTGTGGACGGTGACCGGAGGACTGCGTGTTTGTCAAGTCAGATCGGCTGCAACCTGGGCTGCGTGTTCTGCGAAACCGGGACACTGGGTCTGGTACGCAACCTGTCGCAGGCTGAGATTCTGGGGCAGCTCATCGGCATCAACGACTATCTGGAATCGAAAAAAGACAAACTCGTAACCAATATCGTATTCATGGGCATGGGGGAGGCGTTGTCGAATTACGCGGCCTTCCGCTCTTCTCTCGCCATCATCATGTCCGAGGACGCATTCCTGATCGGCAGCAGGAGGATCACGGTTTCGACTGCAGGCGTTATCCCGTCAATTCGCAAGCTAATGGAAGAAAACTTGTCCATCGGTCTTGCAATCTCGCTCAACGCACACAATAATATGAAACGCGACAGAATCATGCCAATAAACAAGAAACATCCTATCGAGTCGCTTGTGGAAATAGCCTCGGAATACTTTGAAAAGACCGGAAGGCCCGTGACATTTGAATATGTACTCATAGAAGACGAAAACGACGGTCCTGATGCAGTATCCGACCTTGTAGCTCTACTCTCGCCTATCGTGTGCAAGATAAACGTGATTCCGGTAAATCCGGGAAGAAACACATTGGACAAAAGCCCTGAAGACTCAAAGGTTCAACGCTTTGCGCAGGCGCTGTACGATGGGGGATTAACCGCGACCGTTCGTAAAAGCAGGGGGTTGGATGTGCAAGGCGCATGCGGTCAACTGACGGCGAGCAAAATTATTAAAAAAAACTAAAGTGCTGAATTCGGTGTTCCGATAAACTCAAAAGGGGAAAGAGCAATCTGAAAAAAGTTACGTAAAATGATCCGGGCCTTTTTTCCCAAACGGCATGGATGCCGGAATCACCGGATGAGATCACGCGCACTGATATCATCCACAACAAGGAGGTTCTCTGATGCGTATCAACCACAACATTTCCGCGATGATCACGCAGTCCTCGCTGTACAGCGTTGGCCAGGACATGTCGAAGTCTTTGGAGAGACTGTCCACAGGTCTTCGCATCAACAGGGCAAGCGACGATGCCGCCGGACTGGGTGTATCTGAAAACCTGCGTACGCAGGTAAACGGAACAGCCCAGGCAAACAGGAACGCTCAGGATGGAATCGCTGCGCTGACCATTGCAGAAGGAGCGGGAAACGAAGTTTCCGCAATTCTCCAACGTATGCGCGAGCTTGCGGTGCAGACATCGAACGACACGCTCACTTCGACGGAACGTGCGTACAGCCAGCAGGAATTCAGCTCCCTGAATTCTGAAATAGACCGCATATCGAATGTTACCAATTACAACAAACAGCAGCTGATTTCGAGCACAGCAGGGCGTTTCGGCGCCGTGGGCATGAATGCGGCTCAGTCGACATTGTGGGTAGACGCGAATTCCCGTACCGGAGTCGACTCGATAACCATCAGTATCGCCACACTCACGACAGATGCCACAGGCCTGAACATCTCCACGCAGAACCTGACGACCCAGACCGATTCCGTGAACGCGATCAGTTCGCTTGACGGCGCGATCGACAGCGTGAACAGAATGCGTTCCGACATTGGCGCATATGTCAACAGACTTGAACATGCGATCAACAACCTGAACGTATCGAACACCAACCAGCAGTCCGCCGAATCCCTGATCAGGGACGTTGACTTTGCCTCTGAAACATCGAAATACACGAGGAACCAGATTCTTACCCAATCCGGTACCGCGATGTTGTCGCAGGCCAACTCACTCCCGCAAAGCGTGCTGCAGCTGCTTAAGTAATAGTAGTAAAAGCAGGTATGTGAAAAAAGGGAAGCGTCAGCTTCCCTTTTTTCATCTCAAATAAATTAAAGGTGCAAATCACAATCGCCGATAAGAAATAAAGAGGTCAGGAAGAAGGGAAGGAGAAAAGAGTACTGGCCGAGAGCAAATAAGATCATTCGTTTCTTTCACGTTCTTTAGTGGCAAGGATGCCAAGTTCACCGAATGATACCACACGCATGGATATCATTCACAACAAGGAGGTTCTCTAATGCGTATCAATCATAACATTTCCGCAATGATCACACAGTCGTCCCTGTACAGCGTCGGCCAGGACATGGCCAAGTCGCTTGAACGGTTGTCAACAGGCTTGCGCATCAACCGCGCGAGTGACGATGCGGCCGGACTGGGTGTGTCTGAAAACCTTCGCACGCAGGTAAACGGAACAGCACAGGCAAACAGAAACGCTCAGGACGGAATAGCCGCACTGACCATTGCCGAAGGCGCGGGAAATGAAGTGTCTGCGATCCTTCAGCGTATGCGTGAGCTTGCGGTACAGACAAGCAACGACACGCTCACCTCGACCGAACGTGCGTACAGCCAGCAGGAATTCAGCTCCCTGAATTCTGAAATAGACCGCATTTCGAATGTTACCAACTACAACAAACAACAGCTGATATCGAGCACCGCCGGTCGTTTCGGCGCAGTGGGCATGGCCGCGGCCCAGTCAACCCTGTGGGTCGATGCGAATTCCCGCAACGGTATCGACTCGATAACAATCAGCATCGCCACGTTGTCGACAACCGCCGGCGGCCTGAACATCAACACGCAGAACCTGACGACGCAGACCGATTCCGTGAACGCGATCAGCTCGCTTGACGGCGCGATCGACAGTGTCAACAGGATGCGCTCGGACATTGGCGCGTACATCAATAGGCTTGAACACGCCATCAATAACCTGAACGTGTCGAACACCAACCAACAGTCTGCCGAATCCCTTATCCGTGACGTTGACTTTGCGGCGGAAACATCGAGGTACACGAGGAACCAGATTCTCACGCAATCCGGTACCGCGATGTTGTCCCAGGCCAATTCGCTTCCGCAAAGTGTTCTGCAGCTGCTCAAGTAACAGGCGCCAAAGCCTGTTTGCGAAAAAGGGAAGCATCATGCTTCCCTTTTTTTGTTTTTTTTGACGCCCTCTACAGCAATGACATGATTTTTTGCATCCGATGCACGTAGGTATGCTCGCCGAGGATTCTTTTTTGCGCGAGCTTGGTAATTCTCCCGCGTTCCGCTTCGTTTGCCAGGTAAAATCTGACTTTCTCCTGTAAATCTTCCAAGGATTCATAGGTTGCGATTTCCGACGGGCCGAACAATTCAAGCAGGTCATTTTGTTTGTCGGAAATGACGAAACTTCCCGTCATCGGAATATCAAAGACGCGCTGATTGACCGCCGTCGGCATCTGACAACTCGTGACGTTGATGTTTATCGCGATACGTTTGTAGACAGACGCGAGCCCGTGCCGGTAATCGACGTCAGGGTGGGTAATGACTGCGCCTCCGAAGAGTTTTTTCCAGCCCTCCGGGTCTCCGAACGTCTCGATTCCCTGGGGCAGTAGGGCTTGGATCGCGGCTTTTCTCTTTTTCATGCTTGCATGGTGAACAATATACGCCGCCAGCCAGGTGAGATTGCGCTCGTCGGAAAAGGCAAGCCGTATGCCGAGAGCCTTGGCTTGGTTTGGTATGGATTCATATACCGGATATGCGGGATCGGCACAAAGCTTGCCGGCCAATGCCTCCACAAGGGGAACGAGACCGTCGGACCATAAGAACTTGTCGCGGATGTTCCCCGCGAATCGGTCAACCATTGATGTTCCCACAAATCCGAGCGCCGCTGCCCGGGAAGTAGGGCCCGTGTCCGTAAACAGTGCCGGATCGCATGCAAGCGGCACGTACTCTGCTTTGTCAAAACCAGCGGCCGTCAGCAGCCGGCAATGGTCGCGCTCCCAGCTCAGCGCCGTCATATGCGGCCTGATGTGAATGCGGTTGCTCAAAAGAATCGGCCGGGGGTCGTCGACGAACCAGATAACGAGCGGGACTCCGAAACGCTCCGCAATCCTGCCGGTTTCGCCGTTCCCGTCAAAGCCTTTCATGTTTATTGACAGGATGAAATCGGGTTTTTCCTTTTGAATCATCTTCGAAAGCGACGCTTCATAGTCAAGGCTGTCGCGGCAGGTATTGTATTCAAACGGCACGGCCGCGATCCCCGTGGCGCGAAGCGCCCTGCGTGTTTCTTCCTCTAGGAAATAATTTCCGAAATACATCAAAGCTTTCTTGACGGCCGAGCCCTGGCGAGGCGGCCTGGGCACGAAACGACGGGCGATTTCGTCGACCAGGGATTCGTAAAAATCCCTGAAACAGTCAATCGAAGCGGGGTGTCTTACAACCTGGAGTGATCCCGGATCAACACTGGCGAGAAACCCGGAAAGGGTGTCCTGGGCGACGTCTTCGGCGGAAATGTACAGCACTCGATTGGTCGACCCGGCAAACAGCGTCTCGGCGGCATGATTGGTGCAAATCTTGAAGTAGTCGATCACGATACATGACACATGTGCCGGTAATTTCGAAAGCATTCTTTTTACGTGCCAGCCCAACCCAATGCCCGCAAAAACTATCAGGTTTCCATACCAGTGGATGTCTTGATAGAGGTCGGCCTCGGCCTCCGGGTTAACGGTAGAATGAAGATGGCGGACGCTGTTGTTATCGAATACTACTTTTGCCGAGAGCTTTCCGGATGAAGCGGTGAAGAGTTGTAATGACGCTTGCATGATTGTAGGATATAAAGAAGTAGGAACTTTTTCAATACCTATCGTGAAAGCGATCATTTTTCATTCGGCCTTGTTCCGGCAGGACACGTGAAATCTGACATAGGCGAAATTGAAACGATTCTCGCAAACCTTGCCCGCAAGGGAAGGCTCGGCGATTACGCCAATGCAAGCCTAGACCTCAATCGGTGCCTTCTGCTGATAGAACAAGAGAAGGCCGGATTGCGCTGCGTTCCCAAACCGCTGCTTGAAAAATTCAATTACTCGTTAGAAACCATTTTTCTCATGCTCTCGAACAAAGATTGGGTGGCAATTGCCGATATCGTGGAATACGAGATGCTTGCGTTATGGAGTGAGATGGCGCCGCATTTTGGTCGCCGTGGGAAATAGAGTGGGCTCGCGCATCAACCAATACTCATCGAAGCTTCGTCCTTTCCGCATCACAGTTTCTTCACCGTGCTTGCGTACTTTTGCGAATACAGAAAAACAACATGCGCCTGCCGCACCGTGGTGGAGGTCGGGGGGTTGAGCACGCCCGACGCGCTTTCGGACGCGCGCGCCCAGATGGTGATAGTGTGTATGGCCGTGTCAAGGGGAGGCGTTATGGCGCTAAAGTACCCCCGGCCATTGCCGATGTACAGCGAGTTTTGCGGGTTGCGGTCACTGGTTTCGTTCGTGTCCGGCTGATAGAACCAAAGGTAACTGTAGTTCTCGGTACTATAAACTCCCTCGTTTGTGTACACCGAGTCACGATGGTCAATACCGCTGACGATCCCGCTGTCGCCGGCTGCGTAATAGGTGTATCCCGTATCGATCACGACCGTGTCCGTAAAACGCCTGGGCCCCGCGACCATGGACGTGTCCCTGACATAAAGGCAGAATGCCGTATCGTCGGAATTCAGGTCCGAAAGCGTGAACATCAATTGCTTCCGGTTCTTTACCTTGAAGATCGCAAGCCAGTACGGGTCGGGATTCTCATTGACAAAAACGTACCTGTTGCTTCTGATATGTGAATTATACCTGACCGTAATATTCCTGGTTATCGTGTAGCCGCCGTTGACCGCAAGATGCAGCACGATTTGACTTGAGAGTATTTCCGAAAGATGCGCGACCTGCTTGCACAACGTCGTGTCAACAGCCGAAAAATCAGTCGTGGTAAGGAATAACCCGGCAAATGAGGCAAGCTGCGACGGTGGTACGCGGTTGATCGAGGCAGAGTCGAGGCCGAATTGTACCTTTTCCGAATCCGGAATGGTCGCCAGGGAGGCACGTATGAGAGGACCTGCGCCCGAAAAAATGTCGCCGGGAATGACAAAAGAGAGCGCGATGGAATCGGGAGTGACAACGGCCCCGGGGTCCACAAGCGACCTAAAATTGGCCGCGGTGTCCGAGCCGTAGACGGTCACGGTGAATTGGGTCGACAAGCTGCATGCGTAGGAGCGTACCGGCTGTCCTGCAAAATAGGCGTGAAGGCGGATCGTGTCGCCCGGCGCTCCTTCCGCAAGCGGCGTGAACACGAAGCCGACCGTTTGCACGTATTGGTCGCCGATATACCCGAACTGGGTGGGAAACCTGGTACACGAAAGAAATGCCAGGAGGCTTCCGGCCGCAACAAACAGGAGGTTTTTACAACAAGAGCAGTTTTTCATGACAATCAAAACTCCTTTAAAATTCCGCGGACAAACCGATTGACGGGTAAGGTATGCCGCCGACCGGCGTTCTTTGATCATACCGGTAATCGTACTGGTAAAATTCAGGGCTCTTGTACACGAACCAGCTCAGGTCCTGGAAATCCAGGTACATGGAATAGACCCAGTTCTTCATCATGAACTTCTTTTCGACCCGCATGTCAAGCTGGAAGAACGGATCGAACCGGGCCGAGTTCTTTGGGCCTTGCAATGCAAGAAAACGGCCGTCAGTTTCGTCATACGTTATGCCCGTCAGGGGCGTCGTTGGATCGCCGGTAACGAACCTGACACGGCAGCCGATTTCCCAGAACTTTGGAAGCCGGTAGCTGCCGATGAGCTGCAGGTTGTGCGTTTCGTCTTTTCCGTACAGTGACCACTCGCCTGTATGAGGATCCCGGCGTTCGCTTCGGGACAGGGAATACGCGATCCATCCGAAGAACCGTTTGCCCTGGTCGTGCTTCAGCATGATTTCCAGGCCGTACATTCGCCCGAGCTGGTCGGCGTAGTATCCCTTGGGGATTTCGCCGGGCGCAACGTCTTGGGCGGTTCCCTGCCTTGGAATGTCCCATTGATTGTTGTAGTAAACCTGAACGTCTGCATTGTCAAGATCGGTCATCTTCCATTCATACCCGCCGACATATTGCGCCGCCTTGGTCGTGGGAAGATACGGGTCACCCCATCGCTGCATGATCGCCTGGCCGAGCGGCTGCGGCGTCTGGCTGTAGTTGCCGACGGCCGCCTTCAGGGTTTGCGTCGGAGCTATCTTGTATCGCGCGGTGAGGCGCAGCGACGGTTCGCCGGGCGCACCCTGATGGTTGTTGATGAGGCTGTAGTTCCAGAATGCCGGCACGATGCCGCCCCGGTACTTGAGTTCTGGAAAGTAATCGTACCGCAAGCCAGGAATGATTTCCAGCCGCTCGGACGGTTTCCAGTCGAGATTGACATACGGGCCGACGTCGCCGAACACCCAATTCTTGAGCGTGTCCCTGGTCACGGTATCCGCTGCGCCCTGGATGATGAACTCGAAATTGACAGGATAGATAAGCGCATCGAGACCCGCGTGGAACGTGGCGTTCTTGGTAACGGCGATGCTGAGTTCGTCGCGCAGGTTATGGTACCACGCGTTCTGATCGACTTTGACCTGCCCGAAGAAGGAGAAGGTCTGGTCACCGTATGTGGCGGCATACGTCAGGTTATTCTTGACAGAAGCTGAAATATCCCAGTTCCACCCGAGAATACCCATATTGAAGAAGGTTCGCGAGTCCGCCTGATTCGTGGGATCGCTCGTGATACTTGTTCTCCCCCCGAACGATGACGCGATCAACTTGAAGTAGTCCTGTGAACCGAACAAGGTCAGGTAGAATTTCTGGTTCTTGGTCGCGGCGTAATCGGTGCGCCAGATGTAGTCCCAATAATACGGTTGGATGGAAACCGGCAGGTCGAGTTTTGTCACGGCATAACTGAGGATGTCTCCGATAAAACTTCTTCGCGCGGTGAGGAGCGTGGAAATTTTGTCGGTGACCGGACCTTCCACCATAAACGAGGCATCGTAGAAATTCGCATCAATGCTGGCATGGATACGGTCCGTCTTCGCCTCCCTGCCCTTGATTTCTATGACTCCTGCCGTTACGTCGCCGTATCGTGTTCCAAACCCGCCGGGGTAAAAATCAACCGAAGCGAGCGCGTCGGAATTATACGTCGATTTGAGTCCGCCGAAATGGAACAGGACCGGGATTTGCACGCCGTCAAGAAAAAACCGGGAGTCCGCGGTGCTCGCGCCGCGAACGATGACCTGGTTGCCGAGAAGGCTCGCGCGCGCGACACCGGGAAGCGCCTGAACCACCTTGACAGCATCCCCCCCGAAACCCGGGATCTTCTTTACCTCGTTCAAGGAGAGCGTGTGTTCCGCGACTTCTTTTTCCTCGGCCTTGCCGTAGACCACAATTTCATTGTCGCCGTAGGTGGAGAACCGCTGGATATGGTAGGTGATTTCCAGAACCTGTCCCGAATGAAGATATTCGTCTTCCATAAGCTGTTCATAGCCTGGGCAAATGACTTTGAGCGTAATAGGGCCCGCTGGCAGGGAGGTGAACGAAAACCTGCCCAAAGAATCGGTCGTGGAAATGACAAACCCGTTCTCGACATGCTGCCCGCCGAAGGTTCCGATTTTCTTGAGGTACGCGGTAAACGGCACGGCAAGGTTCTTGTCGCTTGCCGTGTCGCGGTACATGACCGCCAGGACCGCATCCCGTACGGGGACGCGTGTGCCGCGCTCCAGGAGTTTGCCTTTGAAATTAACGTATTGTTCGATTTTCCTGGCGACCTCTTCAAGCGTGAACCGGTAGGCATATTCCATGAGCACGGGCACCGGCGCGCCCGCAGCGATCGCGGGCCTGAATCGGAATTGTTTTGCCGCAACGGCAGCGCACGAATCGAGGACCGGATTGAAACCCTTGACAACAGCGACCGAGTCGACCAGGCCCGCCGTGTCCACGACCAGGTCGAGCATGACCTGGCCTTCGATGCCCTTTTTGACAAGGTCGGCCGGGTACTGGGCCTTTACAAATTCAATAAGTTTGGGCATGGAATCGATGGGCGGCAGGCTGTCTTTTGCGGTTGCCCCGGCGGTGTCCGCAGCGGTCGGGGACTTCTTCGTGACAGAATCGCGCGCAGCGACGGACTCGCTTTTTGTACGAGTCGGGGATGCCTGGGGCGCGCTTTCCGTAATTTGCCCATGAAGAAAGGCGGCGCATGCAAGTAGGATCACGACATGATTGCGAATGTGCATTGTCACTCCTGCAAAAAGACGAACCTGATCGAGTATGAAATCCACGTGGCGACCGGTTTGCCGTCCCGCATCGCGGGCTCGAATTGCCATTGTAAAAATGCTTCGCGCGCCCTTTCCCGCGTACCAAACCCCAGGTCGTTGAGAATCTTGAGTTCCTTAACCTTTCCGTCAATGTCGACCAGCAGCTCGGCCTTGATGACGCCCTCGACCTTGGCAGCGATCATCTCCTTGGTGTACTCAGGCTTCACGTCATGCTTCAGCCGGGGCGGGCTTGACACCGTGGTGATGGACACGAGTTGTCCCTTCATGTCCTGCGGCGCAGGCGTCAGCGTGTCGATGTCCTTGTCCAGCGTGTTGCCCTTTTTGCCGATGACCGCATCCGAAGCAGCGCCGCCCGCACCCAGCCCCGTTGAAAAAACGCGGCGCAAACCGTAGACCGGGCGTGCCGGAGTCGCCGTTGCCTGGGGAGTCTGCGGCGCGGTAAAGTCGGTCATCTGGTTGAGTAGCGGCGCTTTTGTCAAGTCCACGACTTCCTTGGGCTCCGTCTTCTTCTCGGATTGGACTTTCGGTTTGGGAGGTTCGGGCTTTTTCTGCTGCGCGACCAGGAACTGGGTTTTTATCATCTCCATCTGTTTCTCATCGAATTCCTTGACCGGCAGCGGTTTGACTGTTCTCAGGTACAGGCCGCCGCCGACAAACAGGACCAGCGTGAGCGAGAAGATGATGCCGAACGGGCTGCCGGACGACGATGGCTCCGGCGGTAGAAGCAGTGGTGAAGCATGCGTCGTCATGGTTCGCTATTCCTCGATGACCAGGACCGAAAAATCCGTGAACCCCGCCTTGCTGCAGGTAAACATTATTCTCTTGACAATATTGAACTCAAGGTCCCGGTCGCACTGGAGGATGATCTGGCGCTGCGTTTCCGCTTTTCCGATCTTCACTTTTTGGGCCATGAGCCAGCCGTAGACGTTCTTGACAAGGAAATCCGGGTCCCGCGCAAACGATTCGTTGGCCGTAAGCTGCTTACCATCCGCGACAACGCCGTTGTGCGTCAGTTCGAGCATGAGGCTCGGTTTCGGCGGCTTTTTCGAGGAGGACATCGGCAGCGTCAGGTCCGTGGACGGCGTCACCAGGTTGCCTTCCGCGGAAAAGCTCTGGATGAGAAATACAAGAAGCAGGGTGAGAATGTCGATGAGCGAGGTCATCTGCGGCTTGAATGTGTCCCCGAAATGATCAACGGAGGCGAGAGATTTTTTTTTAAAGAGGGCCACGTTACTTCCCGGCGGAGGGGTTTTCGGTCGCGCTGGCAAGGCTTATCTTATCGAACCCGGTTTTCCTGCATGCGTCCATGACCCTCACAACATGCTTGAATTGAATTCCGTCCCGCGGTGCGACGATGACCTCGTCCTTGACGTCTGCGGTAAGGCGCCGGCTGGAAAGCCGGGCTGCAAGGCTGTCGTACGCGTAGTCCTGGCCTTTCCTCGCAATTGAATCGAGCATGGTTTCGCCGAGCGTGACGCACAGATACGAGGGCGCCACGACGACCGTCAGCTTGAGTTTGGGCTTTTCTCCCTGGCCCGCGCCGCCGACCGACGTGACATTGGGCGGCAACGACATGTCGATGATAGCCAGGCGCGTGTATTCGGCGACGGAAACAAGAAACGGAATGAGAATGATGAGAACGTTCATCATGGGCTTGACGTCAAGGTCGATTTCCGCCTCGATCGCGTCGGACGGGACGAACGTCTTTGTGAACAGGGACAGCGTTTTCATGCGCGGGTCTCGGGCTCTGCGACCTTGAGCCGTTTCATGACGTTGATCAGTTTGATCACCGTGTCGTCGATTCCTTTTGTCAATTGCGCCTGCTTATTGTACAGAAACGTGTACAGCATCATGCAGGGCACGGCGACGATCAGCCCGAATGCGGTACAGTTCATGGCTTCGGCAATGCCTGCCGCGAGCATGGTGGCTTTCTTCGACGCTTCGACGGACGCGAGGGACGAAAACGATCCCTGCAATCCGGAGATGGTTCCCAAGAGTCCGAGGAGCGTGCCGATATTTGCGAAAAGCGAAAGGTAATTGAGTCGCGTGATCATCTTGGGCATCTCGATGATGGCCGCTTCGCTGATTCCCTCCTCGATATCCTGCATCGACATGCCGGCGGCGAACCGGTCCAGGGCGGTCCGCACCAGCACGATAAGCGGTGCATTCCCCTTTTTCACCAAGGCCGCGGCCTCGTTGGCATTTCCGTTCTGCAAAGCGAGGGCAATCTTCCGGAGCAGTGATGGTCCCGACGCCCGGCAGGTCACGAAATAGAACAACAGGCGTTCGACGACGACTGCGGTTGCCATCGCGCCGACCGTGAGAATAACCCACATGAAAGGACCGCCGGAGTTGAAGAACTTTGCGAGTGTATGGATCATGAAACATGGACTCCTTGTATGGCTAAAAACGGTTAGACTGAAGCGCCATGGAATTCAGGTGGCCTTGATAAAAATTACAATCACAAAACAACGGGAACAATCGCAATTCCGTGAAATGCACGGGATATCGGTGAATCGCACTGCATCGGAAACACCAAACCGGCGTATCGCATCAGAATTTGAAATTGGTGGCAAGCGCCAAAAGCGTCGCGATGGTTGCCGCTGCCGCCGAAACGATCGGGATCAAGACGACGGTGAGGAATTTATATTGCTGGGAATCCGGAACAATGACGACGTCTCCCTCTTCGATGGCGCCGCTATCCTTGATTTGCTGGATTTCCCCGTAATACGCCACGACCGAGGCATTGGAACGGTCAGCCTTGGACGAAAAGCCGCCTGCCCTATTGATGTAATAGGACTTGTCTTTGCCGGCAACGTATTCGTACGCGCCAGGCACGCGGACGCTGCCGGAGACATACACGTAATGCTCCTTTGCAGGGACGACGATTTCGTCTCCCTGCTGGAGGAAAACACCGTCGGCGTGGTCGCGTAATCGCAACACGACGAAATCATTCGTGGTATTCATCCGGAACATCGCCGAATTGATTTCCGGCCTCACGGAATTATCAGCCGAGTTGCCGTACAACACGGGTTTGGTCGCTGCCAGGTTACGCTTTGCCTCGTCGGAGAGCATCTTTTTGCGCCTGATAACATAGGCCCTGTCAAGAAGGTCCTTTGACAAGGGGCCGCCGGCCAGGTCGATAATATCCATGGCCTTGCTGACGTTCTTGACGATCGGGTACGGGCCGGGCCGTGCGACCTCGCCGAGAACCGAGACGGCATAGACTTCAGGGTAGTTTATCTTTTGTGAAACAATGATGATGTCGCGGTCTTTCAAGGGAAAATCCACGGTGCTCCTGATTGAAACGATACGTGCCGCTGATGTTCCATCCATCCCGACCCTCTGGATCACGATCCGCCCGGAATCCGCTGACTCGTCGAAGGTGAAACAGGAGAGAAAACCGCAGAGCTGCTCGTCCTGCTTTATGGGAATGTTTCCGGTAATTGACGTTTTTACCGCACCAGCCAGAAACACGCGCCGCGACGCGGCGGCAAGTGCGACGTTATCGCCGCCATAGACATACGGATTTTCGCGCAAATCGTTTTTGAGAAGGAACTTGAACAGGTCGTAGGTCTTGACAGAGTCTCCTGTGCCGCATTTCACTTCCCTGAGATTGACCTCGTTCATGGGAGGCACGAGTCCGAGATTGGCCATCTTGATGACATCCAGGAGCCGAAATGAGGCGAGAACCCGCTGCGTTCCCGCGGCGGTCACCGCGCCGGCCACTGTTACATTCGCCATCTTCACCCTGACAAGCGAGACATAGACTTCATAGTTGCCCTTGAGTTTCGAGGCAACGTAATCGGCGCAGATTTTTTTCGCCGATTCAAGAGGCTGCTTGCCGATTTTCACGATGCCGAGTTCCGGTATGTAAACATCATTGTTCTCGTTGACGGTGCCGGTGTAACGAATTGACGGCGATTCCACCACGGAAATCTGAAAAACATCGCCGCTGCCGATGTAGTACGTCTTGGGATCTATGGAGTTGTCGGGCTTGGTCTCCGATGGCATGGCCTGGTCTTCGAAAGAGGCATTCGGCATCTGCCGGGCGGCATTCTTGAGATCCATGAGATCGGCAGAAAATCCGGAAGACAAAAGCGAGGCGGAAACGATCCACAGCATGAGACGCTGGAAAAGAAAAATCCGGTAACCCAGAAGAACCTCCAGAGAAAACATGACGGCCTATCGCACAAGACAATAAATGAACCCGCCGCCGGTGCGGCATGATGATAAATATAGTATAAAAAAGGAGGTGCCGGAATGAACTTACCAAACGTATTTTACTAAGCAGTTCATACGCAAAATAACAGGATTTCCGGCGATGAAACATTTTTCAACGACGACACTTTCGAATGCCGCAGTTTCGGACAGTTTTTTCGAATTGACATTTGCGTGGAATGGCGACGATTCAGCGGCAAACGTTCCGCGGCCCGGACAATTCTGTACCCTGCGGGTGTCGCCGTTTTCCGCGCCCCTGCTGCGGCGGCCCTTTGCCTTCTCCGCGTTCGACGCTGGCCGCGGCATTGCCTCGATCATTTACAAACGCAGGGGGCCGGCAACCGGATTGCTTTCAGCCAAAACAAAAGGCGACCCTCTTGACGTGATCGGCCCGCTGGGCACCGGTTTTCACCAGATGCCGCGTTACCCGTTCGGGAAAGTCCTCTGCATTGCCGGCGGCACGGGTTTCGGTCCCATGCTTTTTTGCGCAACCGAAACTATCGCCGCGGGCGGCATCGCACAGGTGGTTCTGGGCTGCAGAACGAAATCGCATGTGCCCAAAATTGCCCTGCTCGACACCCTTCGTCCCGTTATCACCACCGACGACGCTACCTTTGGGCTGGGCGGCACGCCGCTTGACTATCTCGCAAAATTGACTGAAGATGAGTATACGGGAGTCACGGTTTTGGCATGCGGCCCGACACCGCTGTGTCGCGGATGTCACGACTGGTCGCAGGCTCGTGGCCTTGCCTGCTTTGTCTCGCTCGAACAAGTCATGGCATGCGGGGTTGGAGCATGCATGGGATGCGCAATCAAGGTGGCCGCGACAGGCGGCCAGGCGTACGCCCGCGCATGCACCGAAGGTCCCGTGTTCGAAAGCAAAAGGATACTATGGACCTGAGCGTCGCAATCGGCAGCACAACGCTGTCCAACCCGGTCGGTGTCGCCTCCGGAACCTTTGGCTACGGAAGCGAGTACGAAGATCTCATCGATTTCAGCGCTATCGGCGCCCTGTACACAAAAGCGGTGACGCTGGCGCCCAGGCCGGGAAACGACATGCCCCGTATCGTTGAAACGCCGAGCGGAATCCTGAATTCGATCGGCTTGGCAAATGTCGGCGTCGAGCGGTTTCTTTCCGAGAAAATGCCGTACTGTGCCAGGCTCCCCTGTGCAATCATCGTGAACGTCGCGGGCGCGAGCATTGACGAATACGGCATGGTGGTGGACCGGCTCGAAGGAAGTGACGCGATATCCGGCTACGAGATAAACATCTCATGCCCGAATGTCAAACACGGGGGCATGGCGTTCGGCACAGACCCCGCGACGGTGACCGACCTGACCGCCAACCTTCGGAAACGGACGAAACGTCCCCTCATTGTCAAGCTCACCCCGAACGTCACCGACATTGCCTTGATCGCACGTGCCGCGCAGGACGGGGGCGCCGACGCGGTAAGCTGCATCAACACGCTTGTCGGCATGGTCATCGACGTTTCCGCAAAGCGGCCGGTCCTTCCCCTGCGGACCGGCGGGTTGTCCGGTCCCGCGATCCGCCCCATCGGCGTTGCCGCCACGTTCGCGGTGAGCAGGGCGGTCGCGATTCCGGTCATCGGCGTGGGCGGCATCGCCTCCGGAAACGACGCCCTGGAATACCTTCTTGCCGGCGCGTCCGCGATACAAATCGGAACGGCAAATTTTGTCGATCCTTCCACGGCGGCGCAGGTGCTGGCAGGCATCCGGGCGTTTGCAGAACGGGAAAAAATGACGTGCATCAAGGATTTCCACCAGTTCATCCCCCGATGACGCTGCGAATCTTTGTCCTTTGCCTCATTGCGGCGGCGGCATGCGCGTCTGCACCCCCTTCAAAAAAAATCGCAAGCGCAACGAGCGTCCCGCCGTTTTCCCAGGTGGGCACCGCGGTCTTTTACAGCGCAAAATTCGACGGGCGGAGAACCGCCAGCGGCGAGCGGCTTGACAACAGCAAGCTCACCGCGGCCCACAGAACCCTCCCGTTCGGCACGAGGGTGCGCGTCACGAATCTTGACAACAAAAAATCCATCGTCGTGCGGATCAACGATCGGGGACCATTTCGGTGCCGCCACATCATCGACCTTTCCATTGCGGCCGCCCGGGCCATCGGGCTCGGCAGGAAGGGCGTGGCGCGCATTAAGCTGGAGTTGGTACGATAAGACGACGATGAGGTATATTGAACCGTATGCGCGTCCTGCCCCTGCATTCGTATGCTCCCACCCTCAAGGGTTTGTCCTATAATCTGTTTGCGCGCGAGGCGGTTTTCCCGCTCTACGCGTCGTTCAAGCTGACCGCGCGCTGCCATTTTGGCTGCCCGTTCTGCAATGTCAGGAAGGACATGGTCCCGGACCTCGAAACGCATGAGGTCAAGGCGATCCTGGACAATCTTTCGCGGTCGTCGGTGCTCATGACCAGCTTCGAAGGGGGCGAACCGCTCCTGCGCGACGATATCGGCGAGCTGCTCCGCTATGCGCGGGAGAGCTGCGGCTTTTACCTGCTCTTTACCACCAGTGTCAAGGATATTCTAACGTATCCGCTCGAAGAGTACGGCAGGTACATTGACTTCTTCCACATTTCGATTGACGAAGGCCACAACAATCTCGAACTGTTCGACGCCGTGCCGTCCCTGGTCAAACGGCTTGACGCCCAGGTTTCGGTGCAGGTCGTTGTCACGCGCACGACCTTAGGCTCGCTTGAGGATAAGGTGAAACGGTGTCATGCAGCCGGAGCAAATGTCGTGATCATTCCGGCGACGCACATGGACAATACCGACGACGTTTTTCCCGATGTCGACGAACTCGAACGGACCGTTCTTTCGCTCAGACGGAATTATCCGTTGACAATTCATACTCCGCAGGGATATTTCAAGTCGTTCCGGCGTGCGCGCTGCTCCACCGCCTCCGTCATCATCGCGCCGGACGGCAGACTCTATTACCCCTGTCACATCCGGGGGACAAAAGGGCCGAATCTTGCCGCAACCGACCTTTCCGGATGGCTCACAACGCGGGACGCGGCGCGACTTCGCTCAGCCATGAAATCCTGCGGCCGGAACTGCGGCTGGTATCAATATTTCGCCATAGGTTCCTATATGTCGCTGTTCTCGGCCCTGCAGACGCTCGGCCCGATGCTGTTGCAGCGGAAGCGGAAACCGTTCGCCTCGTAGCCGTGTCGTTACAGTGCTGCACGCAACGAGGAAGCGCCACTTGCATTATGCCGTATTTAATCGTTATATTTTCCATATCATATAGAGTTGCGAAATACAAAAGGAGGGTTACTCATGACCAAGTGCACAAAGCGCTTCGCGCGCGTAGCGGCAGCTGCCGTCTTCTGCGCCCTGCTCGCTGCCGGATCGCTGCCGGCCGCGGAGAAACTTTTTGACGTTGATATCAATAAGCAGAAGGCAGGCCTTGAAAAGGACTTCGCACAGGCCCAGGAATTCATTTCACAGGCCAAGCTTCAGAACGCACGCAGCCAGGTGGAGCTCCTGGAGCACAAGCTCAAACAGATGAAGGCCGATCTTTCCAAGGACGATGCCGCTTCCTACCAGGTCAAGATTGACAATATGACAGCGAAAATCGGGGCAAAGGAAGATTCGCTCATCAAGGTCACGATGGACATCCTCAACACCAAAGGTGTGGATCCGGCGCTCCGGTATCTCCAGAACGATCTGCGGGCGTTCGGCGTATCGGAAAAAAAGACGAGCGCGGCTGAAAAGACGATACTTGACGAGGCGCCAAAAATCCAGCAGTCGGTCGAACGGCGGGAGATCGACCGCGCTGTCAAGGCGCTCCAGAGCGGACAACCGCTCGATCCGGACATGGATCCCTATATCGTCAGGACCGCCCAGCGCATCATCAAGGTCCATGAGGACAGCGTTGCCGCCGTGGAAAACGCAAAAGAGCGCAAGGAGATGGAGGAGAAGCAGAAGCAGGAACGCATCGTGAAGGAGAAAGAGGACAGGGAACGGAAGATCGAGGAAGAAAAGGCGACAAAGATCAAGCAGGAGGAAGACAAGAAGCGTCTTGCGGAACAGGAAATCGCACGCAAGAAGGGGGAAGCGGACGAAAAGGAGAAGGCCCGGCTCGCGAAGATCGAGGAGGAGCGCCAGAAAAAGCTTGCGATCCAGGAGGATAAAGCGCGAAAGGATAGTACCGCCGCCGCACTGAAAGACAGTATCGCCACGGCACAGAAGCTCGCGGTGCAAAAGGCCCAGGAGGAAAAGCAGGAGAAAGCCCGGCAGGCCAAAATGTCCTCGAAGCAGAAGGATGCCGAGCGCCTTGCGAAGATCGAGGGGGACCGCCAGAAGCAGGATCTTGCTATGAGAGAAAAGGCGCAGAAAGACAGCGCCGCGGCCGCGCAGAAACTCGCCGTGCAACAGGCCCAGCAGGAAAAGGAGCAACAGCGACAGGGCGCGATCGAGGAGGAACGGGGTGAGGTTAGCCCTCCGTCAAAGCAACCTGCGGCAAGCGCCAGCGCCGAGGCGCAGAAACAGAGGCAGCAGGAGGCGCAGGAATTGGAACAACAGCGCAAACTCGATGCGCAGCAGAAGGAGACTGAGCGCGTGGCTCGAATCGAGGAGGAGAAAAACAAGCAGGAAATTGCGCAGCGGGAGAAGATCCGGCAGGACAGTATCACGCGGTTTCAGGCTCAGGTTGCCGCGGCAAGGAAGGTGGAGAAACCGCAACAAAAGCCCCAGCCGCAACAGCAGGCGGCCGCTCAGCCTCAACCTCAAAAGCCACAGCCTGCGCCACAAGTGGCAATCGCATCGCGCCGTCAGGCGCCGCCGGAAGCCGAAGCCCAGGCTCCGATTTCCAAGGCAGCCCAGGACTATCTGCAAGGTCTGCGGAACAGTAGGAAAAAAGCGCAGGACATGGTCATGGATTTGTACGACCTGATTGACAAGAAGATGGCAAAGGATGCGTTGCAGAAATTCAAACAGGACCGCGCCTTTATCGCGCAATTTGTGGACGCCCAGGTGTTCAACGTCCTGGAACAGACGATTTCCCAGAGCGTGAGCGCGACGCCAGAGACCGCAAGCGCGCCCGCCGCAAAGCCCGCGGTCCGGGTGCCAGAGCAAGAAGAAATTGACAAAATCAACAACCTCATGCGTGACAACAAAATCGAAGCCGCGTACGCGGAATTGAAGCGTACCGAAAGTTCATTGAAGCATTTCATGACACGGGAAGATTTCAAACAATTGAAGAACATGGTGGAGAGTTCGTACAAGATCCGGAAGGGAAAGTAGGAATCTATTCGCCCCTCCCGCAGGCATACTTGCATCAGCTAAGAATTCTTGGCCCTGATTTGAGACCATCTACTCCAGAGAAGGCTACCGCTCCTTGAAATCATCCAATTTCAAGGAGCGTCACTCCTCAAAATATGGCTATTTCAAGGAGTGTGACTCCTCGTAATTGACCTATTTTGAGGATTATCGCCCACCCTCGTCAGGGACTTCACCCCGTCGGGTGCTTCGAAGCGTCGCCAAGGGTCGCACCCCTTCTCGGGTACGGCGAAACGCCGCCGTAGGGGGAATTTGCGCCTCCTAGCCCCCGCAGGGGGAACTTGAGGCAAACCCCTGAGCCTATCCTTTGAATTCCACTACTTTTCTGCAAACCTCGATAAACTCATCCGGTGTCAGCCCTGCCTTGCAGTTGTTGATCCTCCAAGAGCAAATCTCGAATTCGAGGACATCGGCCCAGGGATCAACGTGATCGACCGTAGGCAGAAGGCGGTATTCTTTGTTGTAAACGTCATTCGGGTGCGTGCCTGAAAGGGCGATCGAACACCATGTTCCGATACGCCCCCAGTTCATGATTTCACCGGTATAGGGATCGCTCAAGCCGCCGGCTTGGACAGTTGCGTGAATCAACTTTTTGTACGCTCCCTTGGAGCTGGTCAGGGCATACGGCCGTTGCTGCTTCCGGTCCCTTCGGAACAAGTTCGCAGCGTGCAGGTCCAGCCATTTTCTGTACACGGCTTCGATGCAAATCCCGGTCAAGTAGGCTGGAAGAAAGTAGAGTTGGGGATAGGTGAGGATAGTGCGTGAAGGATGAGGGCTAAGGGTTGAGGGATAAAGGGAAGAGTTGCCTACAGCTGTCACGTTTTGTCCGCGGTACGCGATGATGTCCCGGCACATTGTGATGAATTCCTCCGGCGTCTGGTCGCTTTTGCAGGTGTTGGCGATCCATGAGCAGATCTCAAGATTCAGTTCGTCGCTGTACGGATCAATATGGTCGACGGTAGGCAGCAGAAAGAATTCCCTCTCGATATTGGAATGACCGGTACCCTTAGTAGTTTTCCATTTGTGTGTGAGGTCCCATCTGTACGCCTCGCCGGTAAACGGGTCGGTGAGGCCGTTTGCCAGGACACCGTTGTGGATTTTTTCCTTGTACACATGGTTTGCCCCGGGAACGTCATAGGGGCGTTTTCTCTTTTTGTCCAGTTCAATCAATTCCCCTGTCTTTTCATCCAGCCATTCGTCGTAATCTTTCTGACTGGTCATTCCCGCAATTGAGGGCGGAACAAAGTATTTCCTGGCAGGCATGGTAGGCTCCTGTTTGAGTTTTGGTTGACCGGTGCTCCATGCCAAAAAATAAGAATCCAGGCTTGTCAGAAGCAACACAATTCTCTCGACGGTACTTGACGCGGCTATTAGTTTCCTATTGTAAAAGTGAGGGATTTCACCCCGTCGGGTGCTTCGAAGCGTCGCCAAGGGTCACCGGAATGAAGAAAGAACTTAAAGCCCTCACCCGGACATAAAGTCCAAGTGCTTCGTAAATGCAAAGGCTATTTTTAGAAAGCCGCGCCCCAAGAAACGCCCGGTCGTCATTTCGACAGGCTCAATACAGCGCCTAACCGAGCGAAGAAAAGAAATAGAACCAACACGGAGAAACAAATGTCCCATAAGTTGTCGTTATCATGGCTCGAAAACTTCCTTGAAGAAGCGTGTGAATCGCTTCGCGGAAATATGGATGCTTCGGAATTTAAAGAGTATGTCATAGCCATGCTCTTTTTAAAAAGAGTCAACGACCAGTTCGATATCGAACGCCAAATACGAAAAGCACAGCTCGAAAAGCGCGGGGTAAAAGGGAAAGATCTCGAAAATGGTTTGGAGCGGGAAGATGCCTATAAGTTCTTTGTTCCTTTACGTGCCCGATGGGAAATAATCAAACACCAGAAGCAGGAAGTCGGCTCTGAGCTGATGAAAGCCTTTGCCGAACTTGAAGAGAAAAACCTCGGCAGTCTTGAAGGTGTCCTCAAGCCGATTGACTTCAATAAAACCTTCGGTAAAAACAACAAACGCATTACCGATGCCGACATGGTGGAACTTATCGGCCATTTCGATAAGGTTGTACTCACCGACGACAATCTGGAATTCCCCGACCTGCTCGGTTCTGCCTATGAATACCTGATTAAATACTTTGCCGATAGCGCGGGGAAAAAGGGCGGCGAATTCTATACACCTCGTACTGTTGTAAAACTGCTGGTAAATATTCTCGATCCGGCGCAAGATGCAGAAATCTGCGATCCTGCTGTTGGTTCGGGCGGTATGCTGATTGAATCGTACAACTATGTTGAAAGTAAATATAGCAGCGCACGGAAACTGACTCTTTTCGGTCAGGAAAAGAACGGCACCACCTGGGGCTTATGCAAGCTCAATATGCTTTTCCATGACATTCTGGACGCACAGATTGAAAACGGCGACACCTTAAATGAGCCAAAGCATATCGAAGGCGCCGAACTCAAACGATTCGATATCGTTATTGCCAATCCGCCCTTTTCGCAGAACTATTCCACCGACAGCATGAAATTCAAAGACCGCTACCAATTCTGGATGCCCACCAAGGGCAAAGCGGACTTCATGTTTGTCCAGCACATGATCAGCACGCTCAAATCTACCGGACGCATGGCGGTTATCATGCCGCACGGCGTTCTTTTCCGTGGCGGCGAAGAGCGGAAAATGCGTGAATGGATGATAAAACGTGGCTACCTTGAAGCGGTTATCGGCCTGCCGCCTGCTCTCTTTTACGGTACCGGTATTCCTGCTTCTATTCTTATCATCAACCGCACCGGCGCAGACACCCGCAAGGAAGTTATCTTTATCAATGCCGATCACGAATACAAAGAGGGTAAGGTACAAAACACCTTGCGCTCCGAAGATATAGAAAAAATCGCCTATGTATATCGGAACAAGCGCACGCTGGACAAATACAGTAGATTGGTTACAATTGCGGAACTGGAAAAAGAAGAATTCAACTGCAATATTCGCCGCTATGTCGATAACAGCCCTCCGGCAGAACCGCATGATGTTCATGCGCATCTGCATGGCGGTATTCCTGGGGCTGAGGTTGAAGCACTGGCCGACTACTGGAAGAACTATGCCGGTATTCGTGAAAAGCTTTTTGTTCCGGTTAAAAACAGCTATTCGCAATTCGTAAAAGAAATTGAAAGCAAAGAGAGTTTAAAAGCATTTCTGGACACGAGTTCCGAACTTAAAAGCAAACACCAGAAATTTGCAAAAAGTCTTACTGCCTGGTGGGAAGAAAACCTTCCTGCCTTGGAGGATTTACCCAAAAAGAAGAATGTCTACGACCTCTACCATGCCTTTTCCGCCACCATAGCCGCGCACATAAGCAAACTTGGCATTCTTGACGAGTTTAAAAGTCGCGGTGCATTTGCAAGTTACTGGAACGCACTATTCACCGACTTGCGCAGTGTTTCTGCCAGCGGATGGAACGCCGACCTTATTCCCGACGAAGAGATTCTGCAAAGCCAGTTCCCCGAAGTGCTCAAAGAGATGAAAGACAACGAAGCCCGGCGTGATGAGCTGGAAGCCTTATTCAAAGAAGTAAATGAACTGGAAGAAGGCGCGTGGAGCGAAGACGATTACGAAGTCTACCCCAAGGCAGAACTTGCAGAAGTTAAGGCGCGAATCAAGACTTTGGGTGGTGAGCTTAAAGAGATTGAACGCGACATAAAAAACAAAGAGAAGCAGGTCAAAGCCCTGAAAAATGCGGGTGAGTCTTTTAAGGCTGTTGAAAAAGAGATTGCAGCACTGGCACCCAAAGGAGACGAATTGGCGCAGCGCATTGCAGAACAGGAAAAGCGCATTGCCCGTCATGCAGAACTGGACACGGAGCTGAAAGCCTGCAAGAAAATCATCAAAGAAATTAAAGAGAGAAAAGAAAAGTTAGTCGAGGAAGCCCGCAATAAGATTGATAGTGCAGAAGCCAAGAAACTCATTCTTGCCCGATGGGAACGCACCTTGTATGCGACTGTTGAGGAATACCTTGCGCAATATAGCCGGACGCTCAGAAGTTGCCTTGAAAACCTTTGGGAGAAATACAATCAGCCGTTGCATAGCATTTTGAAAGAACGGGATGCGGCGAGTGGGGAGTTGGCGGGGTATTTGAAGGAGTTGGGGTATGAATAATTTTAGCTTACCGATATTGCCGCCGAACACAGAGCTTGAAACAAAAGTAGTTCTTAAAAAATGTTCACAGGCAAACCGTTATTTGGCAGAACTGAAAGGGATTTCCCATACAATTCCCAATCAGAACATTCTTATCAACACACTTGCGATACAGGAAGCAAAAGACAGTTCCGCAATAGAAAATATCATTACCACCCATGATGAGCTATTCAAGGAAGAATTGTTTACGGAATTCATGTCAAATGCTTCTGCAAAAGAGGTTCATAATTATACGGTAGCGCTTAAAAAAGGCAATCAATTGGTAAGCGACACCGGTTTACTGACAAATAATTCGATCCTTGAGATACAGCAAGAGCTTGAGAAAAATAAGGCAGGCTTTAGAAAACTCCCCGGGACAGAGCTGAAAAACGAGCGTACCGGCGAAACTGTTTATACTCCACCTCAGAACGCAGAAGAAATTATTTCCCTCATGAGCAATTTGGAAAAGTATATCAATGATGATTCGTTTTCACCGGTTGAGCCTCTGATAAAAATGGCAATTATTCATTATCAGTTCGAGAGTATTCATCCTTTTTATGACGGCAATGGCAGAACCGGAAGAATAATCAATATTCTGTATCTGGTACAGAAAAAGCTGTTAGACATCCCGGTATTGTATTTGAGCCGATATATTATAGAAAATAAGGCTGAGTATTATCGCTTGCTTCAGGATGTCCGCGACAAGAATAACTGGGAAGGCTGGATTCTCTATATGCTTGACGGCATAGAGAAGACCGCCATTGGCACTATAATCGTTATAGCGCAAATCCGCGCTCTTATGGCCGATTACAAGAAACGCCTTCGGGATAATTTTAAGTTTTACAGTCAGGATCTTTTAAACAATCTCTTTTGTCACCCCTACACAAAAATCGAATTTATCGAGCACGACCTTGGCGTAACACGGAAAACAGCCGCAAAATACCTGGAAGAATTAACCTCCGCCGGACTCCTTAGAAAAGAAAAAATCGGGGTGAGCCATTTTTTTGTGAATGAGCCTTTATTCACGATTTTTACCCAAAGGAAGGCTTAATATGGGTAAAAAAACGATAAGTTTACCCATACAGCGTCTGATGGGGATAAAAAATGCTGGTTTTTACGCTAATTATCAGCCCTGGCTTGGCATTCTTAAAGAACGAGATGCTGCGAACGAGTACGGAGCTGAGAGGGTATTTGAAGGAGTTGGGGTATGAGTGAGTGGAAAGAAAAAAGTTTTGAAGATGTATGTTTTATTGACAGCGAATGTTTGCCCGAAAATACTGATCCATATTATAGGTTTTTCTATGTTTCTTTATCGGACGTTGAAAAAGGAAAAATACTAAACACAGTACAAAATATTTCATTTAAAGATTCACCCTCAAGAGCTCGACGAATTCTTCATAATAACGATGTGTTGATGGCAACTGTTCGACCGAATTTGCAAGGGTTTGCAATTCTGGGCAATGAAACAAAAAACATGATAGGGTCTACAGGCTTTGCTGTTTTATCAGAAAAGGAAAGTAACTCAACAGAGTATATTTATCAATACCTATTTACAGACCATGCAACTAGACAAATAAATAATCTTGTTGCTGGCTCAAATTATCCAGCAATAAGTTCTACAGCTGTAAAGCAATTAAAAATTAAAATCCCAAAGTCCCCTAAAGAACAGCGCAAAATCGCCCGCATTCTCTCTACCGTCGATGCGATGATCGAAAAGACCGAAGCGGCCATTGCCAAGTACAAGGCAATCAAGTCCGGCATGATGCGCGACCTCTTTACCCGCGGCATTGACCTGAAAACAGGAAAACTACGGCCGAGGTATGAAGATGCGCCGGGGTTGTATAAGGAGAGTGAGTTGGGGTGTGGTTCGTCTGGGCTCACCAACCCGGTGCCGAAGGAGTGGGAGGTGGTGAGGATTGATGAAATAGCCTCTATGAAAAGTGGTGAAGGAATTACTTCTAAATCAATCTTCGACTATGCACAATATCCTGTTTACGGTGGAAATGGCCTAAGAGGTTTTGCAACGACCTTTACGCATGATGGTGACTATATATTAATTGGCCGACAAGGTGCGTTATGTGGAAATGTTAACAGAGTTGCGAGTAAGTTTTATGCGTCTGAACATGCTGTAGTCGTCTCGGTATTTGCTCAAATTTCAGTTGATTGGTTATCACAATTGCTTGCTGTGATGAATCTGAACCAATATTCAGAAGCATCAGCACAGCCAGGTTTGGCAGTTTCAAAAATATTGAGCCTTATTGTAAAACGGCCCCAATTTAGTGAACAAAAAGAAATTGCAAAGCACCTATTAAGTTTAGATTCAAAAGCAAATATAGAAAACAAAATATTATTTAAATGCCAACAACTCAAAGCCGCCCTCATGTCCGACCTTCTCACTGGCAAAGTTCGCGTAAAATACAACGAAAACGAAAAAGTGGAGGCGATGTGAAGCATAACCCTCGTTACTCCTTAAAACATCTTTCCATCCGCGTTCCCTGGCACGACAATGAATGGAACGGCAGTGTTTGTACCAATCCCAAAGCAAATGGTGCTTGCCTGGTTCTGAAAAATTGTGCGCTTAACCGGGATGATGAACAGGAGCAGAAGCTATCCGGAAAATTGCTTAAGGATCTAGACGAGAAGGATTACCCTGTTTGCATTGGCGAAAGAGCAACCTTTATGGCACCCTTCATCATTAATAAAACATTATCACACCCTTATGCAGAAAGTTCACCCACGACTCATGGACATCTAAAACCAACCCGAGTTCTATTTCCTGCATTTGCCGCCGCCGCAGTACCCTATCATTGGATGCTCAAGGAAAATGCAAAAGATAAAACATCCCTGTTTGATTTGAATTATGATGATCAGAGAGAGCCTCAATTAGACTGGGCAAAAAACGGCGGTGATCATTGGGTACAGGAAATTGTCAATCAAAAAGCATTGCTTAATTGCTTTTTTGAACATTTTGAGGAAGAGACTTCTCTTGTTTTCTTTTATGCAAAACAGGTGCCGTTTGTCGAAGAATCTGGCCGTGTGCTTGCTGGTGTCGGACGGATCAATAAGATTATTCCATCCGAAGCTTATGAGGGATCTAACAGCCGATTTGGGGCAGCCTACTGGGAACACATGATACAGCACAGCATACGGCAGGACGGGAAAAGTGGTTTTCTTCTGCCCTATCATGCGGCAAAAACCTATCAGGCAGATCATCCGGAGTTTGACATAGCGGAATTGGCGGTTATTGTTCCAAACGATAAGCGGTTTGAGTTCTCCTACGCTGCAGAGCATGTTAGCAATGACAGTGCAATAAGGGTTTTGTTGGAATGCATCAAGTCATTGGAGAAGGCAGAAGAACTGAAGATTGGCGGAAACCATCAGACAAGCATCAAATGGATTCATAACGAAGTAGCCCGACTCGAAAAGCTCCGAGGGGTATATCCTGGTATGGGCGCAGCCTTATGCGCTTTTGGGATAGAAAAAGGCCATTTTGTTGCGGCAGAAATAATCAACAAGTTAATAAATGATAATGACAATCCGTGGCTGCAGTTTGAAAAAGCCTTAGATAAACCTAAAGGCATTTTATCCGATTCAGTCGCTGCATTAATTCCTGAAAATGCCAAGAAGCTCTATCAGCTGTTAAAAAAGAAAACACCTTCAACACGAATTGATTTCCTTCATTTGCTTAGCCGTTTTGATCTGAGCATAGATCAAGCCAAGCTTCTTTTTGTGGAAGAAGAAAGGGAGGCCATTGGCCTTCAGAGAACAGATGAAGAGTATGTGAAGAACCCCTATCTCATTTACGAGGACTTAAGGCTTACCCTAACTCCAGTCGCGTTAATCACCATTGATTTGGGATTATTTCTTAAGAATCCTCCTGCGGTTCTATTCCCTAATAGTCTGATCTTAAAGGACCCGTTTGAAATACACCGCATTCGCGCCTTAACCATTCAACAACTGGAAAGTGCTGCTCTTGCCGGTCATACCCTGCTGCCACGAAAAGAAATTATCAAGAAGATCCGTGGGCTATCTATTGAACCTGCATGCCCTCTCAACAGCGATTACTTCGATTTAGCCGAAGAATGCTTCAAGGGAAGCATTGTCCTAGAAGAAATGAAGAATAAAGAAAGAGCGTACCAGTTGGAGCGCCTTTCTAAAACTCGGGAAATCATTGGCCAGAAAATTAAGGATAAAGTTAATGGAAAACGTCTGGTACTAAAAGCTGATTGGAATGTGCTCATTGACGAAGCATTAGAGCCCTTTACCAAAAGCCCTCCCGATGAACAGGAATTAAAAGCCCGAAAAGAAAAAGCAGCAGCACTAAAGGAAATTGCCGAATCCAGATTTTCTGTTCTCATTGGCCCGGCTGGCACTGGCAAAACGACCCTGCTCACAATACTTGCAGGCCAAAAAGAAGTGGAAGGAAATGGGGTTTTACTCTTAGCCCCAACCGGTAAGGCACGAGTGCGCATGGAAGAAGTTGCCCGGGGACTAAAAGTAACTGCAAAAACATTGGCTCAATTTCTTTCGGGATATGAGCGATATGACGGTGAGGTACAACAGTATGTCTTTTCCAACACCTACTGTGAAGGCCAATATGAGACAGTCATCCTTGATGAATCATCCATGCTCACCGAAGAAATGCTGGCAACTACCTTAGACTGTTTGAAAGGCGTAAAACGTTTTATTCTTGTTGGCGATCATCGTCAACTTCCCCCTATTGGTGCTGGAAGGCCTTTTGTCGATATCATTCAGCATCTAAAACCCGAAAGCATCGGAACCGCATTTCCAAGAGTAGGAAAAGGCTATGCTGAATTGACGATCAAGCGCAGACAAGGTGGATCAAAACGAGAGGACATGCAATTAGCCGAGTGGTTCAGCGGGGAACCTTTGGAGCCTGGAGCTGACTCAATAATAAATCAAATATTGACCAACAATAACTCTACATACTTACGGATGGAGCACTGGAAGAATGAAGCTGAATTCGATGCGCTATTTGAGAAAGTGCTGGTAGAGGAATTAGGATTATCATCTGTAGCTGATATTCAGAAATTCAACCAAGAACTTGGATCAAAAGACGGGCGATATTTCAACTTCAAAGAAGCGGCAAACAAGGCGGAATCCTGGCAGATACTGTCCCCATTGCGAGAAAAAGTATTCGGGGTGAAAGCCTTAAACCGCAAAATTCACAAACTATTTCGCGAAGAAAACGTGCGGTTTGCAAGAGACAGATATGGCAAAACACCGACACCGATTGGGTTGGAAGAAATTGTTTATGGCGACAAAGTCATAAACTTGTATAACAAAAAGCGAAAAGACGTCTGGCCCAGTGAAGGGAGTCTAAATTATGTAGCAAATGGCGAAATCGGAATGGTCATCGGCCAATTCAAGACGCCTAGACATACATTCAAAGGAAAACCCAAGAATACTGAAATTGAATTTACCTCGCAAAAAGGGTATAAATACACTTTTAAAGCCTGGGAGTTCGGTGAGGATGGCGATAATCCATTGGAATTGGCCTATGCGCTAACCGTCCATAAAGCTCAAGGCAGCGAATTCGGAAAAGTGATTTTAATTGTCCCTAATCCCTGTTTTCTACTCACCCGCGAAATGCTCTATACCTCCCTGACAAGGCAAAAAGATAAAGTTATTATGCTGTATCAGGGCGATACCTTTGATCTGAAAGCATTAGCGTCACCTTTGAAATCCGATACATTGAAACGGATTACCAACCTATTTGAAAAACCCGAACTTATAGAGGTTGAAGGGCACTACCTTGAGAAAAACCTGATTCATCAGGCAAGCGATGGCAAAATGGTGCGATCCAAGAGTGAGTTGCTTATTTATCAACGACTGTTAGATAATAACCTTAGCCCAATTTATGAAAAACGATTGGTGATAAAAGAAGTAGAAAAACTACCGGATTTCACTATAGAAAACGAAGATACGGGAATGGTTTATTATTGGGAGCATTGTGGAATGCTCTATGACGTTGAATACAAACAACGCTGGGAAGAAAAGTACAAATGGTATCGCGATAACAATATTCTGCCTTTTGAAGAGGCCGGCGGAGAAAACGGCACCCTTATAATTACGGAAGACAAACAGCATGAAATAGAGGATGGTAGTATCCGTGGTGCCATTTCTGTAAAAGAAATCGATGCAATAATAAGTAAAATATTCAAGAGGTAACTAAATGTCCGAATACAAAAACGTCGAACGCCCCTTCCTAGATAAACTTAATGAGTTGGGCTGGGATGTAATAAACCATAATGATAAATCAAGTTATGGTTCAAAAGTATTCGAAGGTGAATATCTAAAAGCTGCAGAACAAAGTCCACCCTATGGTAATACCCTCTCATCGGTTCCTGGTATCCCACAAGATCCGGCAATCAGCAAACGCGAGCATTTCAAGGAAGTCATTCTTACAAACGAATTCCGCGAATCCCTCAAGAGAATAAACCTCACCGAAGATGGCCGATCCTGGCTTACCGAAAAACAAATCGACGATGTTATACGGGAAGTGACAACGCAACCCGGTGTTTGCTTGCTCCAAGCCAATAAAATCATTCATGAATTACTCACAAAAAACACAACAACCAATGTAAATGAACTGACAGGTGAGCAAAGCCCGTTGGTTCGTTTGATCGATTTTAAGCATCCGGAGCGTAACAGTTTCATTGCTGTAAATCAGTTTCGAATAGACACTCCTGGCGCGAGCCGCAGCGCTATTATCCCGGACATTGTATTGTTTGTAAATGGCCTGCCTTTTGTGGTGATCGAATGCAAAGACAAAGACGTGGCAGAACCTTTGAGTGAAGCATTTATTCAGGTAACTCGCTACGCCAATACCCGTGATGACGATTATGGTGTTAAAGAAGGCGAGGAAAAGCTTTTTCACCCCAATCTGTTCAGCATTATTACCCATGGAACCGAAGCACGTTTCGGCACTATTACCGGAGAATTTGACCATTACCTGAACTGGAAAGACATCTTCCCGGAAGTTTACCGGACAATTCAAATTAAACCTAATGAAGAACGACAAGAAGTTTTGATTCTCGGTATGCTCAACAAGGCTATTCTGCTTGATATTCTCAAGAACTTTACGGTCTTCATGGAAATAAAAAAGGGTGAACTGGCTAAAATTGTCAGCCGCTATCCGCAATACCGCGCAGTGGGAAAAATTGTTGAGCGCCTGCGTAGTGGTACAACTCCATTTGAAAAAAGCGGTGTTATCTGGCATACGCAAGGATCAGGAAAATCCCTCACCATGGTTTTTTTGGTCAAAAAGTTGCGCGATAGCGATGACCTTAAAGATTACAAGATCATCATGGTCAATGACCGAAACGATCTGGAAGACCAGCTTTCCGAAACCGCAGGTAATACCGGTGAAAGTGTTACCATAATTGATCACCGCCGCGACCTTGACAAGCTCAAGACAACAACGTCAAATCTGAACATGGTCATGTTGCATAAATTTCTTGCGCAAAATGGCGTTTCTGCTCAGTCTCTTATTGCCAGCGGTATTGTTCCGAAGTTCGAAGAGTTCAAAACCATTAATGCAAGTGAACGCATCTTGTTGTTGATCGACGAAGCGCACCGAACGCAGGGCGGCGATATGGGAGATAATCTCTTTATCGGCTTTCCAAATGCGGTTAAGATTGCTTTTACAGGGACACCGCTAATCACCGAACGCCATAAACAAACTACCTATGAGCGGTTTGGAACACCAATTGATACCTATAAAATGCCCGAATCCGTGGCAGACCGCGCCACGGTTGATATTCTTTACATTGGTCGAACGAGCAAAGATCAAATTCTCAATAAAGAGCTGTTCAAGCAGGAATTTGAGGACATGTTCCGGGAGCGTTCCGAAATAGAGCGGCAAGAAATTCAAAAACGTTTTGGCACTTTAACAGCCTATCTTGAATCAAAAGACCGTGTAAAGAACATTTCAGAAGATATTATCAAACATTATACAGAGGAAGTATTACCAAACGGGTTAAAGGCACAAGTTGTTGGCACATCGATCATGGCGGCCTGCCGTTATAAATATGAGCTTGAGGACGCAATAAAAGCACGAATAGAAAAAGAACTGGCAAAACCAATAAATGATCGTGACGAAGAACTTCTCAAACAAATGCAGTTCTTAAAAGTGTGTGCAGTTGTTACCATGGTAGATAACAATGAGCTTGGCTATATAACCAATGCACGCAAACATGCCGCAGCAATGGATGCAATTGAAAGTTTTAAGAAGGATTTTAATTATGAAAAACCGGAAACCGGAGTTGCCATACTCTGTGTATGCGACCGGTTGCTGACCGGTTTCGATGCCCCAGTCGAGCAGGTCATGTATCTGGATAAAAACTTGCGCGAACACGACCTTATGCAAGCAATTGCGCGTGTCAATCGCACCAAAGTTATGAAGAATGGCTATGTAAAGCAACATGGTATTGTAGTTGATTATTTCGGCGTTTTTGCGAATCTGAAATATGCACTTGGCATTTATACAAAAACCGATGAAAAAGAATTGGCAGATTTAAGCGCCTATTTCAGAGGCTTGGATAAGGAAATCCCTGTTCTTGAATCCCGTTATCGGCGCGTAATACAGTTGTTTCAGGAATATGGCGTTAATCAGATTGAACAATTTGTAAATCAGAAAATGATTGATGAAAAAGAAGAGTGGGATCTCGTTGAAAACTGTATTGCTCTTGGTGCCAATGTAAAATTTAGAGCACAGTTCGACACGTATATCAAAGCCTTTTACGATAGTCTTGACCTTCTCTTCAATGCCTCTATGGCTAAAGACTATTATGTTCCTGCAAAACGGTTGGGCTACATTTTAATGCGCATGCGGGATCGTTATAAAGATGAAACATTGGATTTGAAATGGGCAGGCGCCAAGGTCAGAAAATTGATAGACAAATATTTGGAGTCAAAAGGAATAAACCCGAAAATACCGCCGGTTAAGTTACTTTCCGAAGATTTTCCCAAGTCGCTTGATGCCCACAATAAGTCAGGCAAAGCCAAAGCATCCGAGATGGAACATGCTATCCGCTGGCACATAAAGGTCAACATGGATAAAGATCCCGCACTCTACACTATGTTTAATGAACGCCTACAAAGAATACTCGATGCTCATAGAGAGCATTGGGACGTTCTTGTTATAGAACTAACCAATTTGCGCAATGACATCGGCAAGGGCCGAAAAGATGAAACCAGTATTGTTCCGTCCAATGTTATTCCGTTTTTTGAACTACTGGTATTGGATGCCGGCGTTGAAAGAACAAATCTTGACGCTATGAATAACGTAGGCAAAATCGCTGAGCTGGTCTACGCCCGTATCAAAGAGTTCATTTTGATTCCCAATTGCTGGCAGAAACCTAATGAGCGCAGACAACTGGAAAGCGCGATTAGGGATGAACTTGATTACTGCGGAATTGATGCCATGAAAACTAAAGCTGCAAAACTTACTGCTGAATTGATCAGCCTTGCTGAAAAACGGGAAACAGAGGTTCGCAATTCATAATGCCGAAATATAAGATTGCCGTCAAACGGAGCAAGCGGAAAACCGCTAGTATTTACATTGAACGTGACGGTTCTCTGTCTGTTCTTGTCCCTGAAAAGACTACTGAACAGGAAATAAAAGACATCCTCAAGGCAAATGAATATAGAATTCACAAATACCAGGCAAAACGGGAACTGCTTAATGAAAAAGCGACAAAACGCGAGCCGGTAAACGGACAATCATTCCTCTATTTGGGCAGGAATTATTACCTGCAATACAATGACGTTGCAAAAGAGATAGAATTTAAAGGCCGCTATTTTTATGCTCCGGAAGGTTCAACTGCAAAGCTGAATGGATTGTTTAAGGAGTTTTACCGGAAACGTGGCTACAAGTTTATTTCTCCTCGTGTTAATAAGTACGCCGAAATGATGGGCTTGAAAATTGAAGAGATTTCATTATTGGAATTAAAAACCAGATGGGCTTCCTGCTCTGACAAAAAACCTAAAGTCAATTTTCATTGGAAAGTCATGATGGCCCCTGCAAGCGTCATTGACTACCTGATCGTTCATGAATTGTGTCATTTCAAACACAAACGTCATAATGCAGACTTCTGGAATGCGGTCGACAAATACTATCCCGATTATCAGAAACAAGTTTCATGGCTGAAAGAATACGGGGCAACACTGGAAATATAAAGAATCGCCCACGCACGGCCGCAATCATGTGCCACCGGCACATCGGCTTGTGCGCAGGCGAAAGAGTGGCGCGGCAAGACATAAAACCGTAAAGAAATACAAGAAGGCACCCCCCCAAGAAAATACAGCACATAAAGACAAAGAACCCCGATCCCTATAACTCGGGACTTGAATATTATAGCCTTTGAAGGTACCAGGAATGCGCCGTCGTGGAGAAGAAAAAAACAGAAGAAGTGCGCGGAAAGTTTAACTATGATAGCTTGCCTGGTTTGCATTGGCTCAACAGTGGGAATTTGAGGCCAACAACTACCTGACATTTACCTAGAAACATACCGCATGATCCCCATAATTCCAAGAATTGAAACAATACCTGACAAAAAACTCGTCGGCATTCGGCTGCGGATGCGATTGTCCAAGGACAGAACCGTTGAATTATTTCGAACGTTCATGCGGAGAAG